>ENA-UPTA01002069-UPTA01002069.1-activated-sludge-metagenome-genome-assembly--contig:-NODE-2069-length-21274-cov-12.895424_pt1 | contig 21274 bp, 19 predicted proteins | sample MGYA00238184_ERZ773361 | MGnify/ENA primary metagenome ERZ773361 (study PRJEB29100, sample SAMN05720205) | activated sludge metagenome | isolation source: anaerobic digester from wastewater...
TATTACAAATTTAATTAAAAACTTAACGAAATTTAAACAAAAAATAAGTAGGAGAGATAAATATGTTAGTAAAAAGTTTACACGGAACAGCAAATAATACATGCGAATGCAAAAGCTGGATAGATCATTGGGAAAAATATACTGATAAAAATTCTTATTATTGTTCAGTAAACAGCTGTTTAGAGAAAGCTACCGACGGTGCTCATGTAGTAAAAGTCAATTCGGATGACAGGAATTGGTATATCGTGCCTTTATGCCACGCGCATAATCTTTCAGATAATGCTATGGATATTGGAAGCACCACACTTGCACCCGCAAATGTGGCTGCAACTTGCGGTTAAGTGAAGTTGATATTTGCAGCTCAAAATATCTTCATAAATTATTATTTAAAGGAGTTTGATTAATTCCTTGAAAATAGTGGTAAATATGGGAAAAGAGATTGAATAAAGAATTAGATACAGGCAAATAAGATACATTAATTAGAATATTTTATTTTTTATAGCTTTCTTTTCTGTGCAGGACTCTGCCGATAAATACAGTATCGTCAATAACATCAAACAGTACTCTGTAATCCCCTGTTTTCAGCCTGAAAGCAGGTTCGAAATTAGTTAGTTTCTTAATATTAGCGACATTTGGAAAGTCAGTGAGTTTAAGGATTGATTCATGTATCAAATTTCGTTTGTCGGGATCAATTTTATTCAGGTCTTTTATTGCGCTTTTACGAATAAAGATTTTCATTTCTTAAGATACTCTTCGAAAGATATCGCATCTTCACTTCTCGTAGCTTTAAGTAATTTTAAATCGTCAAGGTCTTCTTTCGAGACTATTTCCAGCCCGTCATTTTTCAAATGTTCCAAAAACCAAGTGACCTTATCCACCAGCTTTTCATTATCTATATTGATCGTTATCGTCTTCATAGTTATTCCATTCTGATTTTATTATGCATAATATAGCAATTATTTATAGGAATGTCAATTTGCTGATGTGAAGAATAAAGATGATATTATCTCGAAAAATATTGAGACAGTGATATATTATTGTGACTCCAATCACATACATTCTCTCTCATAAGCCGTAAATTGATCTTAGAAACTTATTCCGGGGAGGGAATAAATCGTGACCGATAAACTAAAAAGACTTGAGGAAGAGTCGAAGATAAGAAAAAAGCTCGAAAAAATTGAGATGCTGATAAATACTACGTCAATAATTTCTGAAAAGTTCACAAATAAGAATTCAAATAATAATTCTTTTTATAAAGTTGAGATATACAGATAAAAATAAATTCTTTCTTGCATACCCGAAGTTTATTTATTAAAATTCAGCATGTTAAAATTTAACCGAAGGAGGCAGTATGATGGATATATGTTTAAAAGGTAATTCGGATTGCAGAAGATAGCATAATCTAAAAGCTTCAGATCTCTTCAATCAAAAAGGTCCGCTCAGGATCTTTGACTATCGTCGTTTCGATCCCGAATTATCAAACCAAAAAAGAAATATCCGTTCTCAGAACGGCAATACTAAATTTAATCACACAGGAGGTCAGTATGATATTATTAGTCTGTAGTAATAGAAGTAAACTTGAAACGGGGATAATGCGTATCCTCAAAACACAGAATTTGGAGACAATTAATAATGAGCACAATAATAGATTACGGCTGGGATGAGTTCTTTGAAAAAAGTTTTGAACCTTATAAAACTTTGAATTGCATACCGGCGAGAGTAACGAAAGAAAGCATCAATCAGTACTGGCTGATGACGGATGAAGGCGAGATAAAATCAACCCTTTCCACAAAATTCTTTATGAGCACATTCGGAAAGGAACAGCTGCCTGTGGTAGGCGACTGGGCAGCGGTTAAAAAGCCAGAAGGATCGGAAGAATACTTTATCGAGGGAGTTATGCCGAGAAAGACAAAACTGTTCAGAAAAGGCAAGGACACATTTGGGCGGAACTTTGAAAAAGCGGGTGACGGCGGAATACGCATCATTTCAATCAACATTGATACTGTATTTTATGTGGCCGCAATGGATCACCGCGATTTCAACCTGACAAAGATCGAAAGATACATTGTCATGCTGTATGAAAGCGGAGCAGAGCCTGTTCTGATCCTGAATAAAAAGGACATCTGCCCCGATTACGAAGATTATATCGCGCAGATAAAGAAAATATCGGGTGATCTGCCGGTTTACGCCGTAAGCGCGGTTGACTTCGACGGAATTGAAGGGCTTCTCGAATATCTGAAGCCCGGAAAAACTGTCAGCTTTATCGGATCGTCCGGAGTCGGCAAGTCATCAATAATCAATGCACTGATGGGCGAAGACATTATGTTCGTCAGCGATATCAGAACTGCTGACAGGCGCGGAAAGCACACGACGACGCACAGAGAAATGCTTCTGTTCCCCGAAGGCGGGATCCTGATTGACAACCCCGGCATCCGAGATCTGAAACCGGTAGCTTCTCTGGAAGCGCTTGAGAACACATTCGAAGATATTGTTATGCTTGAAAGCCAGTGCCGGTTTTCTAACTGCCGGCATCAGACAGAACCGGGCTGCGCAATCAATGAAGCTCTCGAAAGCGGTGAACTTACTGATAAGAGATATGAAAATTACATCAAACTAAAGCGCGAATCCGCTTTTTTTGAAAAAAGATCGAAGCAGAGAGAGAGATTTCTGGAGAAAGCTTTTGAGAAAGAGAAAAAAGGTGCTATGAAGATCAAGCAGCACATGAGAGGCATTAAAAGGCGCGATAAGTACGCCAATTGAAAAATCGGGTCTTGAAAGAGGCCCTTTTTATTTTGTTTGACTTAGCATCAGCTAATCTTTAAATTATGATTAAATAAGAATGAGGCAATGACATGGAAAGAAGCAAGCCTAATTTCAAAGTATTCATACCTGCCGGTGTTGTATTTATAGGCGCAGGTGTCAGCTTACTAAGAAAATCGCCCAATACAGGTATAGCTCTTATAGCTGTCGGTCTTTCATGGATAGCTATCGGTTATGCTAAAACAAAAAAGAAAAATGATGAGACTAAGAAATGAAAAAATTAAATTTATACATTCTTCTATTTTTAGTGTTTTCAATCCAAGCCTCGTCGTATGATCTGAGAGAACTCGCTAAGCTGTTCAAAGAAGACGCAAAAAATGCTCCGAAAGATACTTATGAAGATTATTTAAGATCAAGACCGGATGTTCCCTTGTTCATATCCGAAAGACAGGTCTTCCCTGCTCCGAAACCTGATGTAAAGTCAAAATCAGTTTCGAAGATCCTTGTAATAACTGAATCCGTCCTCTATCCGCAGATTGAACAGCGGGTAATGCGATATATAAATGATATCAGTAATGCTTATAACTGCACCGTGGTATCCCAGCAGGCTTCTGCGTCAATTCACCCGGTAGCGCTAAAAAACATGATAATAAATGAATGGAATCTCGGAGCTGTTGACGGTGTAGTTCTGATCGGCAATCTCCCTGCAGGCTGGTTCGAGATAGCAAACGATTTCTACGAATACGGTTATGCAGAATTTCCCTGCGACTTATTCCTGATGGACCTTGACGGAACATGGACGGACGCGGACAGCAACGGAAAATATGATTCTCATACTGGCTCTTTTATAAATCCCGAGGTTTTCGTAGGAAGGATATCGGCTTATAATATGGGAAATTTATGTTCTGAGCTTCAGGGAATATCCGATTATTTTGATAAAAATCACGACTTCTGGACAGGTGTCACGCCTGTAGATCAGCAGAAAGGCCTGACTTATACGGATAGGGACTGGACTCCTTACAGCGACTTTTTACACGATATAAGTTACCTTTACGGCAGTTATGACGCTTTCAGCGCAAATGATTCTTTTTTCAAAAAAAGCGATTATCTTTCCCGCATCGGAGGCGGTGTTTATGAATTTGTTCAGCTTTCCTGCCATTCGAACTGGCTTATGCACAGAATGTATGGTCCGACTGCAGAAGATTACGAAGACATTACGAATACGGAAATTTTTAATCTAACACCTCAGACTCTGGTCTATAACCTTTTCTGCTGCAGCGGAGTCAGATGGACTTCTGCCGGCACGACAGGATTTCTCGGCGGTGCGTATGTTTACAATTCAGATGTAAGATCTCTTGCATCTATCGGAAGTACGAAGACTGGTTCAATGCTCGGATTCGGTAATTTTTATAGTTATGTGTCTATTGATAAAGCTATCGGACAGGCACTTAAGAACTGGTGGATATCTTATGTCGGCCCGACTCATGATTTTGACGAAACATGCTGGTTTTACGGGATGAGTATAATAGGCGATCCGATGGCTGATCCCATGTATGAAGCTCCTTATGTGATTGTCCCGCCTGCGAATGTAAGCATATCCAGACCGGGTTCTGATGCGATTCTCAACTGGAATTCAGTCATGAACGCCGTTTCTTATTCAGTTTATTCCTCAGCTGATCCTAATGCAGTCTTCCCTTCGGGCTGGTCGCTTTCCGCGGAAAACGTCACAACTCTAAGCTGGACAGATTTAAATCCTTCAACCGTGAAGAAATTCTACGTGGTAACAGCGGTATTTCAATAAAAGGATACAATTTATGAATACATATTCCCTTATCCTTCCTGCTTCGCTCGAACCGCGAAGAACCGAATTTGAAGGCTATATTGTTAAAGCCATGGATAATGTCCGCGCTTTTGCGGCAAAATACGGCTGGTCTTCACTCGTTCATGAAAGTTTCTTTGATAAAGTCATGATATTTGATGTCAAAAATGATTTTGACAGAACTCTTCTCGAACTTTGTAAAATGGATCCCGGAATGGTGCTCCCTGAAAGTTACTGCGGCGCACTTGAAGAACGAAATCTTATAGCGGTCTCCCCCGAATATTATGCGAAAGTTTATCCTCAGGGAATTGAACCTGACAGCTATATTAAACTTCTGACGCATGAAATTTGCCACAGGCTTCATGTCCGCATTTTAAACGGTGATGAGGAAGCTATGGGGCCGGTCTGGTTCTTTGAAGGATTCGCGATCTTTGCGGCAGATCAGTTCACTCAGTCAAAAATTAAACTCACGCAGGAAGAAATTTATTTTATTATCGGCGAATCGAGACGGGGTAATTACGAACAATATTCCCATGTATTTAAATATTTCGTAAACAAGATACCGCTCAAAGAGCTTGTCGCCAACGCGAAGCGCGAAGATCTTAACGACTGGCTGAAAAGCAGACTCTAATACTCGAAACTGCTTCCGCCGATAAATTCCTTGATTATCGAAGTGTTCGGAATGTCCTCGTTTATAATGGGCAGAAAGAACGACAGGAATTTTAATAGCCTCATAGCCTCAGCGTATTCCTTTGTATTCTCCGGAACCTCGTTAATGATAGGTTCAGCCAGATGCTTTAGCACGCTGAATTCGTATAAAAGTGCCGAATTGAACATTATGTCCGCCTCTTCCTGATACGGAAAAATATTCTTTTCCTCACCCGCTCTTACGCTGGGCCATCTTTTAAGCGTGGCTAGAGCGGTGTGCCCTCTATAATTATAATCTCTGACGATCCGGCGGATAAGCCTGTTGTCGGTGGTCGGGATCCTGTTATGCCTGTCTATCGATACCTGAGTAAGAGCTGAAACATAAATTTTAAACTTTAATTTCTCTTCAATAAGCGGAGTAAGCTTCGGATTCAGCCCGTGGATACCTTCCACGACGATAATGTTGTTGCTTCCGCATTTAAGTTTAGCGCCTTCATACCTCTTCCCCGTCTGGAAATCGAATCTGGGAAGAGTGACTTCACCCCCGTTAAAAAGTGTAAGAAGGTGGTCATTGAACAGCTTTATATCAATGGCTTCGAGAGCTTCGAAATCGTATTCTCCGTTTTTATCTCTGGGAGTATGCTCTCTGTCCACAAAATAGTCATCAAGACCGATCACTAGAGGTTTAAGCCCTGCGACCTGAAGCTGTATACTCAGCCTTTTTGAAAATGTTGTTTTTCCGGATGACGAAGGTCCCGAGATCAGAATGAGTTTTACCTCCTTCCTTTCAAATATCATGTCAGCGATATCCGCGACCTTTTTTTCATGTAGCGCTTCAGCTATCTTGATAAGATTGTCAGCCTTTTTATCGATTATCAGCTGATTTAATTTCCCGACGTTCTCCACATCGAGCAGTTTCACCCATCTGCTGTGCTCGCTGATGACGTCGAAAAGTTTGTTCTGAGGCGTTCTCTCAGCAACTTTATCAGGATCTTCTGAAGAAGGCACCTGAAGAAGCATACCGTCGAAATATTTAACAAGATTGAAAACGTTAAGACTGCCTGTTGAAGGCGCGAGAAAACCGTAAAGGTAATTAACCACGCCGTCCATTTTGTAAACGGATGTGTAGATCCTTTTCCTCTGCCTGAGGATAAGTTCTTTATCTTCAAGTCCCTGATCGTTAAAAGCCTTTATCGCATCCTCGGTTTTCATCTTCATTCTTTCGATCGGAATATCTTCGGCCACTACCTCTTTCATCCTTTCCTTTATCGCCTTGATTGATGCAGCGTTCAAAAGGCTGTTGCCGTCATTGTCTTTAAGCTCGCAGTAATATCCTTTTGATACTGCGTGAAGAATATGGAGTTTCGATACCGGGAAAAGATCATCCACAGCTTTGCACATCACAAATATGAGCGACCGGACATAAGCACTGAGGCCGTTAGAGTTAGTCCTGTCGAGAAACTCGATCTCGCAGCCGCTAAGAACCGGATAAGACAATTCTTTAAGTGTGTTGTTTACCAGCGCTCCGATCACGGGATATTTTAATTTGAGATCAGTTTTCTTTGCGACATCAAAAAGAGTTTCACCCAACGGAACAGATATTTCTGTGCCTGTATTTATGCAAAACGCAGTAACTTTCATCTTAGTTCCCCTTCTCACCTAATATTGTAGATCAGATCAGCCTGAAAATAAGTTCTGGCCAGAGATTTTTCAGACATCAGTTTACTGTCCGCATATCTTGCGTTAAGAGTGAAATTTCCGAGATTAACCCCTGCGAAAATTCCGAAAGTATGTCTGTATGTATCGCCGATCTCTACTCCGTAGCTGTCATTGAAATTGTCTGTGAAAACAGAAGGCAGGAGCTGATAGTCGACCGAAACTTTTAGATTTTTATCGAAGTTATAACCGAATACAAAATTATGTTCGATCACCCAGGGATATGTGACCTGCTTCCCGTCTTCATTGCTGTAAAACTTGTCGTAATTCCTGTACACAAGAGAATAGACACCGTAATAGTCCCTGAATTTATAATTAAATCCTGCGGACGCGTTCATTTTCTCGAAGAATTCACCGTGGAATTTGCCTTCGTCCCTGTCATCAATGTCGAAATCCAAATATACCGGGGAAGAAGCTGAAAAAAACATCGAAGATCTTTTATTAACTTTCATATTTATAAGTATTCTGGCAGAAAAGCCTCCGCGCCTGAACTCGTATTCTCCGCCGTTATCATTCTGATCTTCATAATAGGACGACATCAGCATATCCAGTCCCATAGCGACCTGATGCTTTTTTAATTCAGATATCACACCGACAGTTATAGCGTCCGTTTTTTTTACCATCTCTCTTTCTTCGCCGAATTTTAACACGGATTTATAAGGAGTATAATACGATATGAACGGCATGAATTCTTTTTTGTGGTTCCAGACAGCGCTGAAATTTTTGAGCATATCGACGCTTTCACCGTTTTCGATAGCGTTCCAGCCGTACTCATCTCCCGCCTGCTTAACAAAAGGTGATAAAGAGACGATAAGTTTCACTTTAGTATCAATATTATCAATATCAACGGGCAGAAATCCGAAAAGATAATTGCCGGTGTACGCAGATAATGCAGTAATGTTTTCATAATTAAAATTATCATAATATTCATAGTAGTTCTCGTAATCGCTGCTTTTCTGTGAGTATGCTGAAAGGCTAAAAAGCGTCAGGATCAATATTATCTTATTCAAAACCGTCTCCGTTTTAATTTTTCAATAATACAAATTTAATCAGATTTATATTAATCCGAAAGTATGAAATTAAAATGTTGATTTTTAGTATGATATTCGTTAATTTATACTCACAGCGTAATTAATTATGCGGGTAAAATGCTTTCCGATAAAATAATGGAATACCTCAGCAAGAATCTTCTCTTCGAGAATATACCTGCTGAAGAACTGCAGAAACTGAATGATTCGCTTTTTCAGATGCGTGAATATAAAAAAGGCGATCTTATAATAGCCCAGAACGCAGATCCCGACGGTATTTATCTGATCCTGAAAGGTTCGGTATCTATCACAAAATCGACTATGAAAGATACTGCTTCTGATGAAGAGAATAAAGAAGTAATTCTCAATTACTGCAGCAAGAACGAGTTCGTCGGAGAACTTGCTCTCGTCAGCAACAAAAAAAGAGCCGCAAATGTTTACTGCTTCAGCGAAATATGCAAAATCATTTTTGTTAATACTGACGACTTTTATAAGATATACGAGATCATTCCGGGAATACAAAAGAACCTCGGTAAGACTATCGCTGAAAGGCTCGGAGAAACTTCAATAAGAGCCGCAAATGAATCAAGCAAATATAAGAAGCTTTACGAGCTTCAGCTTGAGAATTCGATGAGAACAACTGAACTTCTAAAATCTCAGAAGGAATTCGAGAAAAAGAATCAGGAACTCGTACAGAACCAGAAAGAGATTAAACGGGCGGCGATAGTTGAAACGATCCTTACGATGGTCAACTCAGTTAATTATGATTTCGCCGAAACTATAAAGAACGCAGTCGACGCTTTTGGAAACCTTAAGGATATGATACATGATGACGGTAACGGGAAAGTATCAGCCGAGATCGAAAAACTCGGTACAGCCCTTGAAGAGATAAATCATAAACTTAGCCTTTACTCCGATAATTCTACACTTGAATTCGGCTTTGATGACAACGGCAAGAAAATCATTGTATTTAAAAAACAGGAATAACCTATGAGCTTATTCAGTTTTTTCACTTTTGACGACAAAACAGACATGAAGATCAAAATTGCGGCCAACCTTTCTTTCCTTGCATGTTTCGGCGCAGCAGGATGGATAGCGTCATTAATGAATTTTGGAGCTGAAAAACTCGGGCTCAAAGCTTTAGACTTCGGCCTGATCCTGACCGTTAACGAAACTGCTGTTATATTCGGGTTTATAATCTCGTTCCTTCTTTCATACATATCAGAATCGCGGCTGTTAGGAATTCTTATTGCCATGGCAGGCACAGGAATTCTTCTATCGGCTTTTGCGGAATCTGAAAATCCGATATTCGGAGCCTTATATTCTATGTTCGGCAGCAGTATCAGCAGCTTTGCCGTAAATCTTGCGATATTCGCATTCATACTTTCTCTGAGCATCGAATATTTTGAAAAAACGAGAGACTCTCTAGTAAAACACAGTACGGAAAGTTCAGCCACATCGCTGATAATGAGCAAGATCTCCGCCTACTGTCTCCTGGGAACCGCGGCTGGTTATATGGTAGTTACGATAATCGGATTTATACCTATGAACATTGCTCTCGCTGACGGAAGCTCTGCAGATATCAGCTATTATGTCCTTTATCCCCTGATCGGTCTTCCGCTTATCGTTATAGGCATCATGAGCTCAAAGAAGGCAGCTGCGGCAAAAGCATTAAAGGAAAATGTAGAGCTTATTATCCGAGGTAAATTCTTTAATTTCTACATTCTGACTTTCTGTACTGCTGCGGTTAATATCATCATGATATATTTCGGGGCGTTTTTTCTTGTTGATAAATTTAAGCTGAGCCTCGGATTAATCGGTCTTATCTTCCTATTGCATTCAGGTCTGATATTTTTTCTGAAAGGAAAAGCTACTGAGATCATGAAGAATAAAGGTGAAGATCTTACGATGAAGATACGTTATATTGTTACTCTGGTATTTTTCGCAGTCCTGCTTTTATGCGAAGCACCTTTTATTGACGAGAACTCCTTTATGAAATATGTTCTTCTGGCAATTCTTGCTCTATACGGTCTTACGACACTTTTCGACAATTCGATCAAGAGTTTTATATCCTATTTCGCGTCCCCGAACGAGCAGAGGTCGAATATGATGATATATACAAAGCTTATCCAGATCGCTAAGATAATCATTCCGTTGGCTGCCGGACTTCTCAGCTTAACACTCGGTTTTTACGGCGTATTCGGCCTCGGTGTTATACTGGCCGGTGTCTGCCTGTTCATATCATATAAAATATACGCGGCTTACCAGGACACTGATGAAGGCAAACCTCTCGAAGAGGGATAGGGTCTTTGTGTTTGTATAAATAAAAAACGGCTAATCAGCCGTTTTTTTTTATATACCCAGAGGGAATCGAACCCCCAACCGCCTGGTTCGTAGCCAGGTACTCTATCCAATTGAGCTATGGGTACAAGTCTATTTCGATGCGGAGACGGTGGGATTCGAACCCACGTTTCCTTGCGGAAACACGCTTTCCAGGCGTGCGCCTTAAGCCGCTCGGCCACGTCTCCGTTTTTGTTTCGGAGCGGTAAATATAAGGTTTTTATATATTCAAGTCAATTTGATTAATCATATTCATTTATGTTTGCACATATATTTTGAGGAACGGATTTTCTACCGTCTTTACCTGCAGGTACGCGCCATTTTCATATCTACTTAACTATTAATGTTTTAAAATCCGTTTTGAAGAATTATATGTGCAAATATATAACCCAATTATGATAAATATACCCTTATATAAATCCGGAAGATCATATTTTCTAACCATCTTTGCCTGCCGGTACGATTCAGTTCAAATCCATAATAAAATTAATGCCTCAAAATGTGATCTGGAGGATGTTATATATGGGTATTATCACGGGTACTTGTTCTCAAGTGATTTTACATACACTCTGTACCTGCTCCTGACGGATGAAGAATTTGAAAGCGAAAAAAGCCCAAGACCGTTTACGACATTAGAATATCTTTCCTCACCGCCGTAAACCGTTTCCATATAAGATCTGAAAACCTTGTCGCATGAAGACAGAACAAGCGTATGTATCCCGGAATGGTAGAGCGCGTACCAGTTGATAGAAATACTGCGTATGTAATATTCAAAAAAATCCGATCCGTACTTTTCCCTGTCCTTGAATATCTGGGTCTCAGTCGGATAATCCTCCCATACCGTTTCAGTCGTGTCTTCAAGCCAGAACGAAGTATCCGTCCGGCAAATATCATCAGGCACGAGTCTGTAGGAAGCTATTCTTCCGTCAAGTATGATAGATAGTGAATCGAAAGAACAGGTGATCAGTTTAACATCGTCAAAGCCCTTGCCTCTTCTGTAATAAACTGTATCTGAAGCAGCCGGATCGACCTGCATCGCTACCATTTCCTGCCCGGTTTTGTAATTTCTAACTAATATATCATCAAGCTCGGGCGGACAGACGGTCTCTGCATAAACGTGACCGTGATCGGAATGCTCAGCTTCAATTTTATAGAAATATCCGGTCTTGAAGCCTCCGGGGAATTCATTCTCGGCCAGATAATAAATCCCCGGCCTTTCGGAATACTCGTGAAGCGTATCGACAACTGAATACGCATAATCCTCAGCAGATTTTTCAAAAAGAACGACGGCAGCGCCTGAAATACCGAGAGAATTCAGGCTGATAGATTCATTCACATCTCCCGTTCGCATAAGAAACAGGCTGTCGATCGTCGAATCTGCTTTCGCGTAACAGAAAAGCGTCATTTTCTCTTTATAGCCGGCCGAATCGCTGCTTTCGCATGAAGATATAAGCCATGCTGCCGCTGCGCAAATAACCAGTATTTTAAAAGCCTTTTCCATAGATCATCCTTAAAATGTATAGCTTAAACGCACCGAAGGAAGTATAGGAAGCATCGGGAAAACATCCTTAACGACCCTGTCATCCTCGCGCTGATCGTAAATATAAGACTGAATGTTCTCTCTGTCAGTAACATTCAGAACGCTCGTGTTCAGAAGCAGCTTCGAGCCGTTCTTGTAGAACCATGTATAGTTAACGCTGATGTCCCACCTGAAATAATCCGGATAGCGCATTCTGTTCCTCTTACCCTTTATAGCTATTATCTCCTCGCTGCCGTCCTCATATATTTCAGTATAATAACCTGTATTTTCAGTGTATGGCCTTCCTGTGCTGTAAGTAATTACCGAACCGAAGCTCCATTTTTTATTCAGGTGGAAATTTACTGACGATTTAAAGCTGTGCGGAATATCCCAGTGAGCGTCGAAAGTATCATCATCTTCAAGCGGATCATCTATGGTCTTCCTTACTTTACCGTAAGTATATGAAACGTTCCCGTTCAGCCTGCCGAACTGCCTTTCCGCCATCAGCTCTATGCCATAAGCGTGCGCGTGGCTGCCGATAAAATATTTTCCGATCTCCATATCTTCGATAACATCGTCAGTAGCCGACGTGGTTTCCTTCCAGTTCTGAAGGTTCTGCATGTATTTATAATAGATCTCTGCTGTGAATTTATAATCCCCTCCGCCTATCCTTCTTGTAGATTCGTATGACAGCGCTGCGTTGTCGCATATCCCTGGATCCACCGTATCATCTACCGGAAACCAGTTGTCCATTATCTGCAGCGACTGATTCTCCTGCTGAACCGTAAAAAGGCTCTGATAGTACCTTCCTCCGCTGATAGTCAATGAACTCATGTCCGGCAGCATGTACTTAACGCTCAGCCTTGGTGAGAACGAAAATTTATAGGTGTCATTCAGAATAGGATTGTATTCGATCCTCAGCCCGGGTTTAAGCGTGAATTTTGAATCCCAGCTTCTGATCAGATCGGCAAATATTGAATGAATATAATAGCTACCCGAAACATCCATCAGCTTAGTTTCGCCGAACGATTCATCGAATTTCAGATAGAACCTCTGTGATTCAATACCGGTTTTCAGCACAAGATCGTTTGAAATGAACCACTCGTTTGTGTTTTTCAGGCTGATATCGTTTATCTCGTTATCGTAGCGGAAACTTCCGAATGCGTCCATTCCCAGCGTAAATCTCGAGAATGAAAGCTTGAAATTTGAATATAGCTTCGGCGAGAAAACATGCCTCCACCTCAGCGCATACGTGTCGTTGCCCCAGTACATATCCATGTCAACCTGCCTGAAAGAGAGGTTGTCCGATCCTGCATAAGTGCTGAATATCAGCCTGTCATCCGGCCCGAAGTCCTGATACAACTGTCCCTGTCCGTCCCAGAAATAGTATGACGGATATTCGTCGCCCAGCATTTTAAGTATCGGATCGACATAGCTTCTTCTCGCTGCGATCAGGTATCCCCCGTCGAAAACGGGACCCGTTAAAACGCATTCGCCTGCGAACAGCGACGCTGAAATATTCCCCTCGAACTGCTCTTTATTACCGTCTCTGCTTCTGATATCCAGAACGGAACCGAGCCTGCCCCCGTATTCTGCCGGATAAGCGGATTTTATAAGCTTGGAATCCCTTAAGGCGTCAGTTATAAAAGTTGAGAATACGCCGAAAAGATGCGACGGATTATAAACGGGGATCTCGTCATACAGTATCAGATTGTGATCGCTGTTACCGCCCCTAACATACAGACCGGAGGAATAATCCGATACCGATACCACTCCGGGCAGAGTCTGGATCGACCTGAACAGATCGGGCTGAATAAAAGTTGCTGAAGTTTTGATCTCTCTCGGCTTCAGCTTCATCTGCCCGGTCCTGATGTTCATGACCTCTTCCTTATGCTCCTCCTCGCTCTCGACGCTTACGCTTATGCTTTCGAGCTCGATGACATCCTGAACGAGCTTGATCTCCATTTTTTTCTGCTGTTCGCCGGTTAAGGTTATCTCTTCTATGAACTGCTTATAGCCTACAGCTTCTGCCTTTATAGTGTAGTTACCGGCTTTTATTCCCGATATAACGAAATACCCGTTTATATTAGTAGCAGATCCGAGCCTTGTTCCTTCGACAAAAACATTAACATCGGATACAGCCTCGTTCGTAGCAGCATCCCTGACATGACCGGAAACGGTTGCGCCGTGTAGCTCAAAAACATAAAAAGCTATTAATAATAAAAAAATCGTCTTTAAAATGATCATCCCCTGTTTCTTAACTCGTCCCACTTTTTAAAAGCTCTTCTCATGTGAGGCACGGTTATTGAACCGCCGACGATCATCCCGACAGATACCATTTCAGTAAATTCAGCATCATTAACACCTTCTTCGAAACATCTGCCGAGATGATAGTCTATGCAGTCCTCGCATCTTAATACCATCGAAGCCACGAATCCGAGCATCTCTTTAGTCTTCTTATCGAGCGCTCCATCTCTATATGTCTGGTTGTCGAGGCTGAAAAAGCGCTTTACAGTATTATCGGCGTACTTCATTACATATTCATTAAGTTTCTCCCGCTCCTCCATGAACTTCTCAATCGATGTTTTTTCCACTCCTTTTCTCCTTTCTATTATATTTTTTTGAGCTTGCGTGATCGGGATATCTTTTCATAGAATAATACATAATATATATAGCCCCGAGTATCAGGGCAGCGGAAACTATAAAAGTATTGTAATGACCGATTAAGCCGTATAGACTGACTCCGATAAGAGGCGCAAATATACCCCTGAAACCGGTAAGGGAGATATGGATAGACTGATATGCTCCGACCTCTTCGTTTTTGCAGAAATATGTGCTGCCTATATCCCATAAAAGCTGCATGCTCGCGTAGAACAGCCCGAGAAAGCAGTGGGCAAGAAAAACTGTATAATAGATCTGCATGTTCCAGAAATCAAAGTGAGATCCGATCAATTTCGTAGACCATAAAGCGGTGAGAAATAAAAACAGCCACGCGAAAGTGAATATGCCGAATTTCCTCGGGTCGTTCTTCGAGAAATACCTTCCCATCATAGGAAGAAATATCATAGATAAGAATGTCGCCTGATTTTTATAGAAAGAAACTGAAGAGTAACTAAGCCCGAGCGCTTTTTCAAAATAAAGGGTCATTACCGGAGTGAATATCATAAACGCGAGGCCGTAAGCCATAAACCCCCATTCGAAATCCCTGAACGGTTTGTTCTTTTTTATAATTGTTGCCATATCTTTAAGAGACGATCTTACGCTTTCGATCACGGAAGTCTTTAAATGCGGAGTTACGCAGCGGTACGGTATTTTTATAAAATAATAAGCCGATAATATGCTTAACAGCGCAGAAAGAGGATAGAAATATCTAAACGCGAAATTGTCGTAGTCGAGGATCATACCGAATACGAACACTGTTATAAGTGATGTGATCTTTACAGAGACAGCTACATTGCTGTACAGTCTTCCGAAATTCTCATTTTTGTAATTCTGCTTTATCATCATTGAGAGTATCGGCATTATCAACGGCGTAGTAAAGCAATAGGCGAAATACATTCCGAGGAAAATAAAATGAAATAGAATATCGTTTTTCGAGCCTGAATTAAAAAAGAAAGCTAAGAACAGAGGCGATCTTGTAAGAAGGATGGAAACGAAGAACAGCTTTTTTTTATCTTTAAACCGTTTAACGAACTGGTTGAACACGACGCTCATCAGCATTACAACGATGCTCGCCTGAAAAAGTACTCCGAGAAAATAAGGCGATGCGTTGAGGCTTTTTAAAAAGACGAATTCGTTCAGGCCCAGAATCCCTACCGCGAAACCTTCAAAGATCGAACTTATAAAATGATATTTAAGAGTGACTTTCTCTTTTAAAGTAAGGCCGCTAAAATCAAGAAAAGATGTCATTTACCTGTCCTTTTAAGTTCGATCAGCGCTCCGGCGACCCAGGTCGGAGAAACGCCTCCGTACATTTCCGTCATGTCGTCCGATACGATATCGAGTATTTCAGCCTTCACCGGACCGAGCAGATGCCTTAAAACCTGACCTGCATCCCTGCCGTCGCTCTTGGCCTCAACGCAGTGCCTGTTATAAGCCGGATGATCCGCCCTTTCAAGTATATCAAGTCCTTCTCTTATCCTTCTTCGCCCAAGATCGAGCCCGCCGGTTTCAGGATAAAATGAATTCTCGGGTTTATCCCCGTATCCGACCCCGTGATGAAAAGGATCCGTCGTTGCTACGATCGCGGCAGCCTTCAGTGCAATATCTTCAAGTTCGCCTATCCCCGGCATCGCTTCGGGCCTGCCTCCAGCCAGATACGGGTACCGCATGATCAGCTCTGGATGTTCTATTCCTCTTCTCCTTACGGCGATGTTCCACAGGAACAAAAAGTTTAGAAGCGAGAACTCGCTCTCCCACTCCCTTCTCCCATTTAAGCCCGGACCCTGAACTCCCCAGAGTTCTTCATCCTCCGGTCTTCCGCCGTTCGCGACCCTTATCCGCGCTTCGTTCATTTCATCCGTAAGAGCATGAAGAACACCTATGACAAGCACTCTGTCAGCACCTGAATCTAGACAAGCATTAACGGCCGCAGCTGTATATATGCCGCTCACTTCGATAGTCGAGTGCGGAAAAATCACCGACCCTCCGTTCCTCAAAGTTCCAGACAGATCGTACACCGAAGCTTTATCGAAGATATTATCTATCTGAGCTTCCGAAAGCCTGCTGTGCCTTTCAGTATGATCTTTCTTAAAATCCGGTATCGCCATAACGCTTTTCTCCTCCGCTGAATTATACTTAATAATCATATAATTATCAACATTTGAAAAAAACATATTCCCGTTTGATTAAAGCATTATGTATAGTTATATTTATGAGCAATATTTTTATAAGGAAATAGAAATGAACAAGATTAAGCGTATCGGATTTGACAATGAGAAATATCTTAAAGAACAGACAGCCTCGATCCTGGAAAGAGTGAGTAGATTTAATGATAAACTTTATCTCGAGTTCGGCGGAAAGATAATGTACGATTACCACGCTTCGAGGGTTCTTCCGGGATTCGATCCGAATGTAAAAATGAGGCTATTACAGCTTCTTAAGGATAAAACAGATGTCATAATGTGCATTTATGCCGGTGACATTGAAAGGAAGAAAATCAGAGCGGATTTCGGCATTACTTATGACCACGATACGCTGAAGACAATTGATGATTTCAGGGAATGGGGCATTGATATCAAAGCTGTCGTAATTACACGATATGAGAACCAGCCTTCAGCGAACGCATTTAAAAATAAGCTCGAAATGAGAGGGATGAAAGTCTATATACACCGCCCGATCGACGGATATCCCGAAAATATCGACCTTATCGTAAGCGACAAAGGTTACGGCTCGAATGAATATATAAAAACAGATAAACCTATAGTAGTGGTAACAGGACCCGGTCCCGGAAGCGGTAAACTGACCACCTGCCTGTGCAGTCTTTATCATGAGTATAAAAAGGGCGTTAAGGCAGGATACGCCAAGTTCGAGACATTTCCGATATGGGATCTGCCGTTAAACCACAAAGTGAACATTGCTTATGAAGCAGCTACGATAGACCTGAAGGATGTAAATCTTATCGATACGCATCATCTGAAAGCTTACGGCAAGGAAGTTGTGAACTACAACAGGGATATTGACGCTTTTCCGCTGCTGAAAAAGATGCTTGAAAAAATAACAGGCGAAAAATCGATGTATCAGTCGCCTACCGATATGGGCGTGAACAGGGCAAGTGCGGGAATAATCAATGATGAAGCGCTCGAACAAGCAGGCCATCAGGAAGTGATACGCAGGTTTTTCAGATGCGGAGTGGAATACGCTCTCGGTTTAGCGGAGAAAGATTCTCTAGAACATGCACAAAAGATAATGAATAAAGTTGGCGCGGTACCCGAGGACAGAAGCGTAGTACTGCCTGCCAGACAGGCTGCTGCCGAAGCAGAAAGTACAGGCAAAGGTCATGCCGGATTCTACTGCGGCGCGGCCATTGAGCTTGCAGATGGTACTATAATAACAGGAAAGAACTCACCTCTAATGCATGCTTCCTCCAGCCTTATTATTAACGCGGTAAAGCAGCTCGCCGGTCTTCCGGACAATATGTTCCTATTACCGCAGAGCCTGATAGATTCTGTAACACATCTTAAAACAGATATACTTAACAGAAAAGTCGCCAGCCTTGATGTTGACGAGATGCTTATAGTTCTCAGCGTCAGTGCGCTTTTCAATCCGGCTGCCCAGATGGCCATGGAGCAGCTCAAAAAACTTGCAGGCTGCGAAGTCCACCTGACCCATATTCCTACTCCGGGTGATGAAGCCGGCTGGAGAAAACTGAAGGTTAACCTGACCTGCGACCCTGAATATTCAAGTAAGAGTTTATTTATAAGCTGATAATAATTAAGTTCTTGAATTCGTTTGTTTATATTCATATTATTCATACAGAGAGTAAAGTTATGGAGGTATTATCATGTATGAAAAAATCTATACCGAAAGAATTAAGCAGTTCATGGACAGACTGTCCAATCTTAAATATTCAAAATATGCGCCTGTAGATGCCGCATATATCTACGATAAGATAGAACCGATCCCGTATAAAACAGCGGTGAAATCGAAATTTAAACCGATAAAGGTCGGTGATAAGTGGGGAAAATTATGGGGATGCGCATGGTTTAAATTCAAAGGAACCGTACCTGATGACTTCGACGGGCTGGAAACCGGACTTTTAATAGACCTCGATGGCGAAGGCTGCGTGTTCGTGAAAGGCGTACCCGATCAGGGACTTACCAATAAGACCGACTGGTATATTAATTCAGGAAAATATTTTTACAGGCTTTTCTTCAAGGCGAAAAAGGGCGAAAAGTTCGAGATCCTTGTCGAAGCAGGTGCGAACGGCCTGTTCGGAAAGAATATGGACGAGTTCAGACTTAAGCAGGCTGAAATTGTGGCTGTGAATAAAAAGATAATACACCTTGAATATGACATGATAGTGCTTTTCGACCTGATGAAAAAGCTTCCCGACAATAAGCCTAGGAAAAAAAAACTTTTAAAAGGTTTGAACGATATTGTTAACCTTTGGGACAGCGGAGAAGGCATAGACCGCGCTCTTAAGATCACAAAAGATCTGCTTTCGAAAAAAGCGTACGACAGCTCTATGACCGTTTATTCGATCGGTCATGCTCATATTGACCTTGCATGGCTCTGGCCCGTACGCGAAACGAAACGAAAAGCGGGTAGGACATTTTCTACAGCATTAAAGCTTATGGAAGAATATCCCGAATACAAGTTCGGTTCATCTCAGCCCCAGATGTACGAATGGGTAAAAGAGAATTATCCCGAGCTTTATAAAAAAATTAAAAAAGCGGTCAAAGATAAAAGATGGGAAGTTCAGGGAGCGATGTGGGTCGAGCCTGATATGAACATCACTTCAGGTGAATCTCTTGTCAGACAGTGCCTTTTCGGTAAAAAATTCTTTATGGAAGAATTCGGCGAAGATGTAAAGAATCTTTGGCTGCCGGATGTATTCGGCTACTCGGCCGCGCTGCCGCAGATACTTAAAAAATCGGGAGTTGACATTTTCATGACGCAGAAAATTTCATGGAATGAGACGAACAAATTCCCGCACCATACATTCTACTGGAAAGGAATTGACGGGACTGATATTTTAACTCACTTTTTACCTACGAATGACTACAATTTTTCCAATATGCCCGCCAAAATGATCGAAAGTGAGGAAAGATACGCGCAGTCTGATGTATCGGATGAATTCCTGAACCTCTATGGAATCGGCGACGGCGGAGGCGGACCTTCACCAATTCATATCGAGCTGGGGCTGAGGCAGCAGAACCTCGAAGGCGTTCCGAAATTCAAATTCTCGTTCGCGCAGGATTTTTTTGATAACATCGCGAAGATACCTAAAAAGGATCTTCCGTCGTGGGCAGGCGAACTTTATCTTGAGCTTCACAGGGGAACATACACCACCCAGGCTCTGATGAAGAAATACAACCGCGATATGGAGATAGCTCTGCATGATATCGAGTTTTTAGGCACGATGATAAAGGACTTCCCGAAAGCCGCGATAGAAAGGATCTGGAAAGACACGCTTCTGCATCAGTTCCACGACATCCTGCCCGGATCTTCGATAGGCTGGGTTTACAAGGATGCGCACGACCTGTCGGAATACAATTTCAACAAGCTTCATGATCTGTTTGAGAAATTTTTCAATCAGCTTTTTGATGTCAGGTATGATGACAAGCTTGAAGGATCCTATCTCGCCTTTAATGCACTCAGCTGGGAAAGAGATGAGATAGTCAGGTTCCCGGTAAAAGAGGGCGAGCATTTTAGTATCACAGATGCTGACGGTAAAAGTATACCCTGGCTGATCAATCACGGCCATATAGAGTTCTTCGTAAAAGTTCCACCGCTCGGATATACGACATTTACAGTAAAGAAAGAGAAAAAAGCCGTTGAGCAGAAACATTCCGGCAAAGCCTCTCTGACGATCACAGAGAACGGTATCGAGCTTGAAAACAAATTCGTGAAAATCATAATTTGCGACGACGGCGTAATACATTCCATTTATGATAAAGAGAGAGAGCTGGAGACGGTTAAATTCGCGAATAAACTCCTTCTTTGGGAAGATCTTCCAATAAACTGGGAAGCCTGGGATGTCAACCACTATTATAAAGAAACAAAGGCTGAGCAGGCTCAGAGGGTCAGTCTTTTGATCCTTGGCGACAGCGGGCATTTAGTAGGCATAGAGCAGGTTATGTCTGTAGGAAATTCAACCATAATTCAGACCATAACTCTTGCATCTCATTCAAAGGAGATCAGGATAGATAATAACGTTGACTGGAAAGAGGAAAAGAAATTTTTAAAAGTTACGGCTGATACGAACATTCATTCAGACACAGCGACTTATGAGATACAGTTCGGGAATATAAAGAGACCTGCGCATTTTAACACGAGCTGGGATCATGCGAGATTCGAGGTGCCTGGTCAGAGGTTTGCGGACATCAGCCAGCCTGATATGGGATTTGCCATCCTGAACGACTGCAAATACGGACATATCATCAATGACGGCAAAGTGGAACTTTCGCTGTTACGAAGCGCCAGATATCCCGATGAAAGCGCTGACACGGGCGAACACGAATTCACTTTCTCATACTATCCGCATCTCGGCAGCCTTGAATATTCAGATGTGCTCGTCAAGGCTCACGAACTAAACGATCCTGTAACGATAATACCGCTAAAAAAAATGCCGGTAATAAAAGAAAGAGCCGTTTTCAGCATAGATTCATGCACTGTTAAAATTGACACGGTCAAAATTAGCGAAGACGGAAAAGGCATCATCCTCAGGCTGTACGAAACTATGGGAATGAACGACAATATAAGAGTTTACTTTGACGAAAA
>ENA-UPTA01002070-UPTA01002070.1-activated-sludge-metagenome-genome-assembly--contig:-NODE-2070-length-21252-cov-6.757702_pt1 | contig 21252 bp, 18 predicted proteins | sample MGYA00238184_ERZ773361 | MGnify/ENA primary metagenome ERZ773361 (study PRJEB29100, sample SAMN05720205) | activated sludge metagenome | isolation source: anaerobic digester from wastewater...
TAAGTCATCGTTTCCTGCGACGGTACTTTCAGGGGCGCCAAGGCCGTTCCCCAGAAAGACAACGCTGACAAGTGCATCGCCGAGTGCCCGAAAGTCGGCCTGCACATCGTCGTAAAACGCGTCGGCGACAAGATCCAGTGCAAATGGAACGACAAGATCGACAAATGGTGGGACGCCGAGATGGCGAAGGTCGACGCCAATTGCGAACCCGAGCAGATGGATGCCGAAGATCCCCTGTTCATCCTTTACACTTCCGGTTCTACCGGCAAGCCCAAGGGCGTTATGCACACGACCGGCGGTTACCTGACCTATGTAGCATATACTCACAAAATGGTTTTTGATTATCATGATGGTGATATGTACTGGTGTACCGCCGACATCGGCTGGGTAACAGGACATTCATATATCGTGTACGGACCTCTTGCGAATGGTGCCACATCCATTATGTTCGAAGGTGTGCCGAGCTATCCGGATTTCGGAAGGTTCTGGCAGGTAGTAGAAAAATATAAAGTAAATATTTTTTATACCGCTCCTACCGCTATCCGTGCTATCGCGAAAGAAGGCGATTCATGGGTAGAAAAACATGACATTACTTCCCTCAAGCTTCTTGGAACAGTTGGTGAGCCCATTAACCCCGAAGCATGGAACTGGTATTTCAATAAAATCGGAAGAGGCGAGTGCCCGATTGTTGACACCTGGTGGCAGACAGAGACAGGTGGAATCCTCATCACACCTCTCCCGGGAGCAGTTGATATCAAACCCGGTTTGGCATGTACGCCTTTCTTCGGTGTTGACCCGATGATCGTTGATGATGCAGGAAAGGAGCTTACCGGTGTGTGTGAAGGGAATCTCTGTATCACAAAGTCATGGCCGGGACAGATGAGATCGGTGTATGGTGATCCGGAAAGGTTCTTCAACACATACTTCGTTCAGTTCCCCGGAAAGTATTTCACCGGTGACGGCTGCCGGAGAGACAAAGACGGGTACTATCAGATTACCGGACGGGTTGATGATGTTATCAATGTTTCCGGTCACCGGATGGGTACTGCGGAAGTTGAGTCAGCCCTTGTATCGCACCCGAAAGTGGCAGAATCTGCTGTTGTCGGTTATCCGCATGATATTAAGGGGCAGTCGATTTATGCCTTCGTAACACTGAACAGCGGTGTGGAGAAAACAGATGAGCTCAAAAAAGAGCTTGTTGCCCACGTCCGTAAGGAGATCGGACCTATTGCGACTCCTGAAATTATTCAGTGGGCAGATGCGCTTCCCAAGACAAGATCAGGTAAAATCATGAGACGGATTCTCAAGAAAATCGCTGCCGGCGATTTCGAGAGAAGCTCATTCGGTGATACCTCGACACTTGCAGATCCGAGTGTTGTTGATATCCTTGTAGACGGCGCAAAGGCTGTACTTGGTAAATAAGAACAATAACCACAATTCATAGATTATTATATGGGCCATTTCTCTCCGGGGAGGTGGCCCGTTTTTTATTCGTTTCGAAGGTGGATTGTTGCCTTTTGTGAGTTTTAGTTATTGACAGTGAAAATGTTGTGATACAAATTTTTATCAATGTATGTGTCTGCTGTTCTTCATAAATTGATCATTATATACAGATAAGAGGTGGAATATATGATTGCAGTTGTGCTTATTTCTGTGTTTCTCGCAACCATGATCGGGATTGGTATCTGGGGCATGAAACGGACAACCAGTCTGGGAGATTTTTTTCTCGGCGGAAGGTCTATTGGACCATGGGTTTCAGCTTTCGCTTACGGTACGACGTACTTTTCTGCGGTTGTTTTTATAGGGTTTGCCGGAAAACTCGGATGGGGTTTCGGATTGAATGTCCTCTGGATTGCCGCAGGCAATGCAATTTTCGGAGCACTTCTGGCATGGCTTGTTCTCGGAAAGAGGACCAGAAGGATGACGCAGAATCTGGATGTCATGACAATGCCGGAATTTCTTCACGAGCGGTTTCAGGGTAAATATATGAAAATGGGGGCTGCGATTATTGTATTTGTGTTCCTCCTCCCCTATTCAGCATCTGTCTTCAAGGGACTGGGGCATCTGTTTGAGGTGAATTTTCAGATTGATTATAATATCGCCCTGCTCATAATGATTCTGATAACGGGGGTTTATCTGATTCTGGGGGGATATTTTGCTATCACCCTCACCGATTTTATTCAGGGAACTATTATGCTTGTCGGATCAATTGCGTTGATTGCGGTGCTGGTCGGTAAAGCTGGCGGGATTTCTAATTCAATAGCCATGATAATCGAGCGGTATCCGCTGCACATGCCGCCGGCAAAGCAGCCGGGTATTCTTATGCTCCTTTCTCTGGTTTTCATGACTTCATTCGGTACCTGGGGACTCCCCCAGATGGTGCAGAAATTTTATGCCATAAAAAACGAATCCCTGATTATTAAAGGTGCTGTTGCCACAACAATTTTTGCGATTATTGTGGTATTCACCGCCTATTTCGCAGGATCAATGTCCCACGTTTTCTATGATTCACTTCCCATGGTAAACGGTGCCCCTGCATTCGACAGGCTGATTCCCGACATGATGATGAAGCATTTGCCGGAAGGGCTTATGGCTGTTATTCTTCTCCTTGTGCTTTCGGCGTCAATGTCAACGCTGTCTTCACTTGTTCTGGTATCCTCATCTTCAATCGCAATTGACCTTTATAAGGGCCATATGAATCCAGAAATAAGTAAGGAGAATTCACTTCTTATGATGAGGTTTCTGAGCGGCGTGTTTATTGTAATTTCGTATTTTATTGCACGTTATGAACTTGCTTTCATCGTTACCCTGATGTCCCTTTCATGGGGTGCTGTTGCGGGGTCATTTATGGCGCCGTATCTTTACGGGCTGTACTGGAAGCGTGCGACCAGAGCCGGGATTGCTGCAGGAATGACCTCAGGGCTGGTTCTCGCGATATCGCTGTTTTTCATTCTTGGACCCAATAATTCACCTATTGCGTCAACAATCGCAATGATTGTACCGTTTTTCATTGTGCCGATTGTGAGCATGTTTACCACGCCGCCGGACAAAGAGCTGCTTGAGAAAGCTTTTAAAAACATTTGATCTGATACTGCGTGTGTAGTGATCAAAAAATATTTCTGTAATTGAGAAGAGAGGGGCCGCAGGGCCCCTCTCTTCATTGCCAGGAAAGTTTCCCTGTCTGTTTCCCCGCATCTTCAAACCGTTTATTCATTTCAGTTCCCAGTGCCATGAGGGCTGAAGCCGGACGGATGAAGACTTCAAAATTAATAATTTTTCCATCTTCGTTAAATTCAATCAGGTCAATCCCCTTGCAGGACTTATCGCCGACTGTGGCGCTGAATTCGAGGGCAAGGTTGTTGCCGTTAACAAATTCACGGCTATATGTAAAATTCTGAAAGACCTGGATCACATTGCTCAATACAAAAAAAGTTTCATCTTTTGTTGTTTTCGGTTTGAATACGACGGGAGAGTAAAATGTTATGTTCTCCGCAAGGATGTCATGCAATAATTCCGGTTTCCCGTCAAATACCACACTGTGCCATTTTTCGAGAAGTTTTTTTGACTTTTCGTCCATTGTGGACCTCCAGATGAAGTGATGTAATCAATTATGCAACTTGTTGTATAATGTCAATTAGTTTCTCATGCCGGTCATGTCGTGGTGCCGGGATAGTTGCGGAAATAGACTCAATTATGATATTTCCTTGACAGGAATGGTCGGCGAAGACATTATTTTACCTGCCTCGCCTATACAGAGAAAAATGATGTGACGAAAACGGGCCTCGTTGATGCAATGAGGGGTCGCCGGATCATTCTTTTCCATCACGGTGGTGAATTGATTATATTTCCCATGGTGTGATACTGCTCTGTGGCGTGAGTATGATAATTGGCGGTGAGGATTTGTCATGTGGAATAAAGATATTGAAGCAATTGACCGGAAGGATCTTGAGGCGCTGCAGCTGAAGCGCCTGAAACGGGCCCTTGAACTGGCATCGGGAACATCCTTTTATGGCAAAGTTTTCCGGGACAACAAAGTGGATGTTAGTAAGATAACCACACTGGAGCATCTAAAGGATCTCCCCTTTACGGTAAAAAATGATCTGCGGCTCAGCTATCCTGATGGCATGATGGCGGTACCGAAAAGCGAGGTGGTACGGATGCACGCGTCCTCCGGGACAACGGGGAAATCCACGGTAATATTTTATTCCCAGAAGGACATCAGTGAATGGGCAGACCTTGTGGCGCGGAGCATGGTGGCTACCGGTACTTCAAAAAATGATATATTTCAGAATATGATGGGGTATGGTCTCTTTACCGGAGGGCTTGGACTTCACTACGGAGCGGAACGTTTAGGCTGTATGGTTATTCCTTCATCAACCGGGAATACCCTCCGGCAGATACAGCTGATGGAGGATTTTTTCACAACGGTGATCCATATCACTCCGAGTTACGCGCTGCATCTGGCCGAGGAAATTCACAAGCAGGGGATTGATCCCCGGGACCTCCCCGTGAAAAAAGCCTATCTTGGTGCGGAACCATACTCCGAGGCAACCCGGGACAAGATTGAGGAACAGTGGGGTATCGACGCGTATAACTCTTACGGGATGTCGGAAATGAACGGCCCCGGAGTTGCTTTTGAATGTACAGAAAAGGCAGGCATGCATCTATGGGAGGATTTTTACATTATTGAAGTGATAAACCCGGAAACACAGGAAGTCCTGCCGGACGGTGAAGCGGGGGAACTGGTGCTTACCCATATTAACCGCGAGGCAATGCCCATTTTCAGATACAGAACCAGGGACCTCACGCGGATCATTCCGGAGCCCTGTGCCTGCGGAAGAATTCATAAAAGGATAGAGCGAATTAAGGGACGCACTGATGATATGTTCATTATCGGCGGTGTTAATGTCTTCCCGTCGCAAATAGAATCAGTGCTTATGAAGGTCCCGGAAGTGGGCAACAATTATCAGATTGTTCTTGACCGGGAGGAAAATCTGGACAAAATAATAATCAAAGTCGAGCTGTACTCGAAAATGTTTCAGGGCGATCTGAAGGAGCTTGAAAAACTCAGGAAGAAGATTGTCGAAGAACTCCGTGCACTCATTGTTGTGAATCCAAGAATTGAGCTTCATGAGCCCGGTTCGCTTCCTGCCAGCCTGGGGAAAGCGGTGCGGGTCATTGATAACAGAAAATTATAGGGAGGATGCCATGCCCTTTCAGGTATCAGTATTTGCGGAAAACAGACCGGGAAAAATTGAAAGGATTACCGATGTTCTTTCAAAAAACAGGATAAATATTCGTGCCATTACAATTTCAGATTCCGGAGATTATGGAATAATTAAGCTGCTTCTCGACAGGCCTGAAGCGGGATGTGATGCGCTCAAGGATGTCGGAATTGCAGCGACGCTGAAAGAAATTATTGCAGTGAAAATGGAAGACGCCCCCGGGGGTCTTCATACTGTTGCGTCACTTCTTTCCGATAAGGGAATAAATGTTGAGGATGCCTACGGTTTTATGGTAAAAAGTCATGAAAACGCAATCTTCGTGTTTCAGGTGGAAAATGTGAAGCATGTTGAGAAGCTTCTTGCTGAAGCAGGAATAGTTGCTGTTTCGGAGAAAGAATTATATCTGATGTAGGATTGAGCTGCAGGTCTGATCAATAATGAGATAACGGGAATGATCTATGAAGAAAGGTAAGATCGTTGATGCTCTGAAAGAAGGGCGAATTCTGGTTTCGGACGGGGCCTGGGGCACTTTTCTTCAGAAAAAGGGTCTGAAACCCGGCGAGTGCCCGGAGCTATGGTGTGTTGAACGCCCTGATGATGTGTTTGATGTGGCACGGAGTTACATTGAAGCGGGAGCGGATATGATTGAGACGAACAGCTTCGGTGGAACCCGTTATAAGCTCATGCATTACGGGCTAGGAGAAAGGGTCACGGAGCTGAACGAGGCGGCAGCTGCGATTTCCCGCAGGGCGGCGGGGAACAGCGCATGGGTTATTGCCTCCATGGGGCCCACGGGGAAGATGCTTATCATGGGTGATGTGACCGAAGAGGAACTCTATGACGCTTTCAGGGAACAGGCGGTTGCGTTAGAGCGGGGCGGCGCAGACGCCATCTGTATTGAAACCATGAGCGCTCTTGATGAAGCTTCACTTGCCGTCAGAGCGGTGAAGGAGCATACAAAGTGTGAAATTATCTGCACCTTCACCTTCGAACTCGGGGTGCACGATACGTTCCACACTATGATGGGTGTCACTCCCCCGCAGGCTGCAGTTGAATGTCTGGCGGCGGGTGCGGATATAATTGGCACCAATTGCGGGAATGGTATCAGCCGGATGATCCGTATCGTAAAAGAAATGCGGTCAGCTGCGCCGGAGGCGCCGATTCTTGTGCATGCCAATGCAGGTCTCCCGGTGAATGTTGACGGCCGGGACACGTTTCCGGAAACTCCTGAATATATGGCCGCACAGGTAGAGGAACTGGCTGCGGCAGGGGCCAATATTATTGGAGGTTGTTGCGGCACTTCCCCCGCCCACATCGCTGCGATGAAAGCTGTGCTGAAGTGAGTACCGGACGGTACGCGGCACTGAACCCGGCAGATTGTTTTTGCTGTAATGCCAGCCGCCGGATTTATTTTCCAGCCTCATCTCCGGAATCAACATCTGCCGCCGGCCGCGATAACACCTTCTGTATACCGCTTGTAATTATTTTCAAAATGTATTATTATGTAGTCATCCAGCTGTGGTTTATGACCATACTGTGTTGGGGTATTCTATGCGAATGGTGCATTACATAAACGGGAAACAGGGAAAAGCGGGATATGGAATAATCGAAGATGATTATGTATGTCCTCTGAAAAACTGTGATACTCCCGGTGACGTGTTTGACGCGGTAAAAAAAGGAAAAGTGAAAACCCGTGGGAAGATTAAAACCGGGGAAATACAATATCTGCCTCCCGCAGGGCAGGCAGGCAGGCTATACTGTGCGGGACTTAATTACCGGGACCATGCTGAAGAAGTGAAAATGCCGGTACCCGCGAATCCGGTTTTTTTTACAAAATCTCACGGGGCTCTCTGCGGCGGAAATGATGCGGTCCTGTATCCCCGGCAGGTCACGCTCCTCGACTATGAGATTGAACTTGCTGTTATCATAGGGAGGACAATCTGTAAAAACACCCCCCTGACCGAAGAGAACCTCCATGAGTACATTCTCGGAATCGCAATAATGAATGATGTTTCAGCGAGAGATGTTCAGCTCTCCAGAGGGCAGTGGTTTCTTGGGAAAAGTTTCCGGACTTTCGCTCCCCTCGGGCCGGTGCTCCAGGTGTTTGACCGCGATGTCGCCGAGCGGCTGTATGACCTGACCCTTTCTCTGTCTGTTTCCAGTTCCAGCGGCAGGCGGTATGAAAACAAAAAGCAGCATGGATCAACAGGGAATATGATTTTCCCGATTTCACGTCTGCTGAATGAACTCAGGGAATGCGTTGACCTCATCCCCGGGGATGTGGTTGCCACCGGTACTCCCGCCGGAGTCGCGCTGTCAAGTCCGGGGCGTCTGGAATCAAGGGTTGCGGATATTCTGGGGATTTCACAGGGTCAGCGGATTGCCCGTTTCCTTGCGCGGGAACGAAAGACGAACCACCGGTATCTTCAGCCGGGGGATGTTGTGGAGTCGCGAATATACAGCAGTGACCGCGTGGTGGACCTTGGTGTTCAGCGCAATGAGATTGTGGGGGATGAGTAGCATGCAGTCACAAAAGTGGTACCGGGACTACGGATATGAATATCATTGATTTCCACACACATATTTTCCCGGAGGATGTGGTAAGGAGACGCGCAGATTTTTTTAATGACGGAGGATTCCGCTCCCTCTACGACAATGAAAAATCATTGCTGCTTTCCCACGGCGAACTTCTTGAAGCGATGGGGCGGGGCGGGATATCCGGTTCAGTGTGCATGGGGTTTCCCTGGGAGCAGGAAAAATACTGCCGTTCACAGAACGAATATTTTAGTCAGGTTGCCGGTGAAAACAGAGGAGTGCTCTACACCTTCGGGTCAGTTCCTGTCAGGGGGGGCGCCGGGGTGTATAACGCAGTGAAGGAAATCAGTGCGCTGGGACTTCACGGTATCGGTGAAATCGCCTTTTATGAATGGGGCGATACTGTGGAGCGGGAACGGTATCTTCGGGAAATCTTCGATTGCGCGGGCGGCTTTTCCCTGCCGGTGTGCCTTCATGTCAATGAACCTGTGGGGCACCGGTATCCGGGGAAATATGATACTGATATGGCGATGCTCTCTGCTGTCATCACGGCACATCCCGACCTGCGGGTAATTCTGGCACACTGGGGCGGGGGGATATTGTTCTATGAGCTCATGCCTGAAGTGAAGGCTGCGTTCGGAAATGTGTTCTATGACACTGCTGCCACACCGTTCCTCTATGATCCTGCGGTGTATTCTGCGGCCCTTGCCATTGTATCTTCCCGAAAGATACTATTCGGCTCTGATTACCCCCTTCTTGCGCCGGGCAGGTATTTCAGCGTTATAGAGGAACAGGTAGGGGAATCTGACAGGCAGAATATACTGTATGGCAATGCCCTGGGAATTCTTAACGGGTAATTTAAAAAAATCCATTGACTTTTACTTTTAATATTTTACGTTGCTATAAACTGATATAGTTGTACGTATCTGATAATTTGTTCTTGTTTTGTTGTTGGCGAAATGAAAGGTCCCGGTTATTCTGTTTTTAAGTACGGCGAATGGGTTGTAATTTTAGATGCCGATATGCGAAAATTGCGACGTGAAGTGTGTTAAGGTATAACAGGAGGACGATGATGGGGCTGCCTGGAAATTATGGTGAGCTTGAAGCGCTGAAAAAGAAATACCCTGAAAAGTTTGCCAGCGAAGATAATATTTTCAGCAATATTCACCGGGGCGACAGCATCTTTATCGGGACTGCCTGCAGTGAGCCGCAGTATCTGGTCAACTCCATGGTGAAGTATGTCGAATCGTATCCGAAAGCCTTTTTCGATGCGGAAGTGATTCAGGTGTGGACCCTGGGTGTCGCGCCCTATACCGATGAAAAGTTCAAAAGGAACTTCAGGCATAATTCATTTTTTGTCGGCGACAATACCCGTGAAGCGGTCAACCAGGGCCTCGCGGATTATACTCCCCTGTTCCTTTCACAGGTTCCCAACCTTTTTGAACAGGGAATTATCAATGTCGATGTCGCACTGATTCAGGTATCGCCGCCGGATAACCACGGATTTATGAGCCTTGGAATCAGTGTCGATATAGTCAAGGCCGCCTGTGAAAACGCGAAGCTCATCATCGCGCAGGTGAATTCACACATGCCCCGTGTCCACGGGAATACCTTTATCAGCATTGACGATGTCGATTTTATCATTCCCCACGAAGAGAAGGTTCTTGAATTCATCACTGATGTGCCGGATGATATCGCCCAGGGGATAGGACAGTATGTCTCCAGAATTATCGAGGACGGCGATACCCTCCAGGTGGGATACGGGAGTATGCCGAACGCCATTCTCGCGAACCTCTGCGATAAAAAGAACCTCGGTATCCATACGGAGCTCCTTTCGGAAGGCGTTGTGGACCTTATGAAGTGCGGGGCGGTCAACAACTCGCTGAAGTCAATTGATAAAGGAAAGACGGTGGCTTCGTTCTGCATGGGGACGGAGGAAACCTACGAGTTTATTCATGATAATCCCGCTGTTGAGTTCCGCGCCATCAACTATACGAACAGCCCCCTGGTGATCGGGCAGCATCGTCGGATGGTTGCCATCAATGCGGCGCTGCAGATTGACCTTACGGGGCAGGCAACTGCTGAATCAATCGGAAGTATTTTTTACAGCGGGATCGGGGGGCAGGCTGACTTTATGCGGGGAGCTATGATATCGCCCCACGGAAAATCAATTCTTACCATGCGGTCAACCTCCAATGACGGGGAGCATTCGCGCATTTATCCTTTTCTCAGCGAGGGTGCTGGTGTGTCGCTGATCCGGGGCGATGTTCATTATGTGGTCACGGAATACGGCATTGCCTATCTTCACGGTAAAAATATCCGCGAGCGCGCCATGTCCCTCATCGGGATTGCTCACCCGAAATTCCGTTCCTGGCTCATTGAAGAGGCAAAACGGCTCGGTCTTATATACAAGGACCAGGCCTTTATTCCGGGAAGGAAGGGGGAGTATCCGGAACACCTGGAAACCTACCGCACGACGAACAAAGGGGCGAAGGTGTTCATGCGGCCCGTCAAGATTGACGATGAGCCGATTCTCAAGGAATTTTTCTATTCACTTTCGGACCAGAGCATATACAGAAGATTTATCTCCAGCAGAAAGGATATGCCTCACGAACGGCTGCAGGAGATGGTCGTTATAGATTATACAAAAGAGATGAATGTCCTCGCCTTCCTTGAGGGTGATCAAAAGGACGTAATGGTGGGCCTCGGCCAGTATGGAATTGATGAGAATACGCACACTGCGGAAGTTGCATTTACCATCAGGGATGATTTCCAGAATCAGGGTATCGGCAGCGTCCTTATTGAATATCTCACCAACCTGGCCAAGAGGGAAGGTTTGCTCGGTTTTACCGCTGAAGTGCTCGTCGAGAACAGGCCGATGATGAGGGTCTTTGAAAAGATGGGCTTCAATATCGAAAAACGGAGCAGTTCTGGAGTTTTTGAATTACGGATGGAATTCAGGTCTGAAAACAAATGAAAAAGAAAGAGAGTGAAATTAAGTTTCTTTTTGAGCCGGAATCAATAGCTGTTATCGGCGCTTCACGGGACCCCGGAAAACTGGGAAATAAAATTATCAGAAACATCGTATCGAATGGATTTAAAGGGAAGGTGTATCCGGTCAATCCTGAAGGGGGAACACTCTATGACCTCAAGGTGCATAAGACCCTTGAATCTGTCGGCAAGGGAGTGGATATCGCCGTTATTGCCGTCCCCGCAGCCGGTGTCCTCGATGCGGTCAGGAGCTGCGGTGAGGCCGGCGCGAAATGTGCGGTGATAATCAGTTCAGGATTTTCTGAAACCGGCAACAGCGCAGGGGAGTATAAGATTGTATCCTGTGCCAGAAATTACGGGTTACGGATTCTCGGTCCCAACGTGTTTGGTATTTACTCTTCCGCGGTTTCGCTGAATGCGACATTCGTCCCATCGGAGATACTCTCCGGCAATATCGCGATTCTTACCCAGAGCGGAGCCCTTGGTATCGCGATGATGAGTAAGGCCGCAATGGAAAACATGGGTGTATCAACGATCATATCCACAGGAAACAAGTCCGATATCGACGAAGCGGATCTCATTGACTATCTCGTCGAGGACCCGAAATCAAAAGTTATAATGATTTATATTGAAGGGGTCAAGGAGGGCGACAGGCTCCTTGAGAAGCTTAACAGGGCATGTCTGATAAAACCTGTTGTAGTAATAAAGGCCGGAAGATCACGGCGGGGAGCTATTGCGGCGGCATCCCATACCGGCAGCCTCGCGGGATCGGATGAAGTTTTTGACGCGGTCATGAAGCAGCGGGGGATAATTCGTGCGGAGACCATTGAAGAGGCGTTTTATCTCTGCAAAGCGGTGGTGGATACCTCCCTGCCCAGGGGAGAGAACGCTGTTATCATTACAAACGGCGGCGGCATCGGCGTTCTCGCGACTGATGCGTGCGAAAAGTATGAAGTCAAGCTCTATGATAATGCCAGAGTGCTGAAGTCAGTGTTTTCTCCGGTGGTACCGGAATTCGGTTCCGTGAAAAATCCCATTGATATCACCGGACAGGCAAATGCGGTAGACTATGAAAAGGCCCTGAATGCGGCACTCACCAACGAAGATATTCATTCTGTCATTGCGCTGTACTGTGAGTCCGAGGTTATGACGCCTGAGCAGTTGAGTTCCATGATACAGAAAAGCATAATGAAATTCCGGATGGCGAACAAGCCCATTGTATTTGCGCTTTTTGGCGGGATACAGGCTCACAGAAGTCTGGAAATCCTCCGCAAAAACAGGATCCACGCATTCGACAATGTCTATGAGGCAGTGTCATGTTTCGGTACCGGCTACTCTTATTACCGGTATCTGAAAGATTACTCAAAAGAAATTGACGAGATTGAAATAAACAGTAACGCGGTGAACGAAATAATCGGCGCTGCGGTGCGTGAGGGGAGGTCCTTTCTTCTGGCGTATGAGGCGAGGAATCTTTTGGGCGCAATCGGGATCAGCACGCCGGAAAGTGTTGTGGCGCACAACCTCGTTGAGGCGGTGGTGGCGGCGGAAAATATCGGTTATCCTGTTGTTATGAAAATTATTTCAAAAGACGTGCATCATAAAAGCGATTGCGGCGGTGTTGCGCTTGACCTGCAGAGCAAGAATGAAATAATTGACGCGTATCAGGCAATAATTCAGAATTGTAAAGCAGCGCATCCTGATGCACATATCGAAGGGGTTGAAATCTCTGAAATGGCGGGATCAGGAGTGGAATTGATTATCGGGGCCCGAAAGGACAATTTTTTCGGACCAGTCATTATGTGCGGCCTGGGAGGTATCTACGTTGAGATTATCAAGGATGTCTCCTTCAGAGCGCTTCCGCTTAACAAGAAAATCGCGATGGATATGATTAAGGAGATAAAGTCGTATCCTTTGCTCCTGGGTGTACGGGGAGAGGAGAGGAAGGACATCGATGGTGTGCTGCAGACAATTATTAAACTGGGGTCCCTGATCCGGCAGTGCAGTGTTATCAAGGATATTGAGATTAACCCGTTAATGGTCTATGACCAGGGAAAAGGTATTAAGGCTCTCGATGTGAGAGTGTTACTGACATCAAACTAAAGGAGTGAAGTGATGAAGAAAATTGTATTCGGTTCTATTCATCCTAATGCTGGCAAGACCAGCACAATCGTCGGCGTTATTAATGCGTTAGATAAAAAAGTTAGTTACATGAAGCCTTTTGGCGACAGACTTATTTACCGTCGCAAGCGTTTATGGGATTACGATGCAGCCCTTATTGCGAACATGCTTAAACTCGAAGAGGTCCATGACGATATCACCATCGGATTTGACCACTCCAAGATGAAGTATACGTATAACGAAGAAACGCTGAAGAAAAAACTTGAAGAAGTTGCAGAAAATCTCGGAGGCGGATCAGAAGTACTATTAATTGAGGCAGGAAAGGATGTCATTTACGGCGGTTCCGTGAACCTTGATACGTTTTCAATGGCCAGACAGCTTGATGCGGAACTTGTTTTCATCGTTGCCGGTGATGACGACACAATTCATGATGAAGTTGATTTCATCAATGAATATGTGGCAAAGGAAAATGTAAAATTTAAGGGTATTATTATCAATAAGGTCCACGACCTTGATGATTTCAAGAGCACGTATCTGCCCGATATCGAAGCGAAGGGGATAAAAGTGCTTGGTGTTGTTCCATTTAAACCGGAATTGACATATTTCACCGTCGACTATCTTGCGGAATGGCTTCTCGCGAAGGTGCTTGCGGGGGAAAGCGGCATGAATAATGAAATTATGAATATATTTGTCGGGTCAATCCTTACGGATGAAGCATTCCGTCATCCTATCATGAGCGCTGAGAAGAAACTGGTTATCGTAAGCGGTGACAGGACAGACCTCATTATGGCATCCCTCGACGGAGATACCGCAGCGGTGATACTGACAAACAATTTTGTTCCTCATTCAAATATTATTGCTGCCGCAACAGAGAAAAACATACCGCTTCTTCTGGTAACCACTGATACTTATCAGACGGCAAAGAAGGTGGAGAGCCTTGAGCCCCTTGTTTCATTGCGAAGCACTGCAAAATTTGATGTCCTGAAGAATCTCATAAAGGACAATGTTAAAATGGAAGATATTATTTCATAGTCCCGTTGTTAGTGCCGGTGTCTGATAGTCCGGCAGTGTGGATGTTTCTGGAAAGGAAGTTTTTCGCCTTTTTCGCTGGCGGGGGACTTCCTTTTTTATATGATATGTTTTTGTGGAAAATAGCGTATAATATGCTTGAATTTATCTGGAAGTGAGACAGATTATAACTGTCAGGGTCTATGCCCGCCATGCTTTCAGGTACGCAGAAAGTCCGCCCGCCCGGGCGAATTTCACCGGATTAAGGAAAAATTAAATGATCAGAAAATTAATTTCCGGATTCAGGAATCTCAATATTAAGAAAAAAGTAATTACCGGCACGGTAATTGTGCTTTTCTTCAGCTGGTTTGCAACCAATACCCTCTACCTTTCACGGCACGCCCAGGATTTCAATCTTGCCATGGTGACCAAGGCGCGCTCGATCTGCATTATGGGCGAGGCGATGCGTGAATACATGTCGGACAACTGGGGGAGAAATATTTATGATAAAGCATCACTTCTCGAGGATGTGAAAGGAAAATTTGTTTATACCGTACCTGTGTTTTCTTCTATCGCGACGATGGCAAAAAAAGCGGAAACACTGGGCTATATTTTCAGGGTTCCGAAAATATCACCCCGTAATCCTAAAAATGCTCCTGATCCGAATGAACTCAAGGTGCTGGAAAAATTAAAAGCGCACAACCTTGATGAACACAGTTATTTTGATTATGACAGGGAGGAGATCAGGTATTTCAGGGCGATAAAGCTGACAAAGGACTGCCTGATCTGTCATGGCGATCCCGCAACATCATACGCGCTCTGGGGGAGAAAAAACGGCACTGACCCCACAGGGATGAGGATGGAGGGCTGGAAGGCCGGTGAGATACACGGTGCCTTTGAAGTAATTATGCCGGTGCGTGAGTTTTTCAGCCAGAGAAGATGGATCTTTGCTAAAATGCTGCTGATAAATATTTTTATTATTCTGATATCAGTTGTTGTAATACGCCTTGTTGTCAAGAAAGGCCTCGATCCACTGGACAGCATAAAAAAATCACTCGATGAAATAAACAAAGGCGCCGGGGATCTTACCAGAAAGATTGATGTTCTCCGCCGGGACGAAGTCGGTGAGGTGGCGTCGCTGTTTAACAGTTTCATTGACCAGCTGCGATCAATGGTCCTGTCAATCAAGGAGTCGGCACACCATGTTTCATCGTCATCACTTGAAATGACAAACTCCAGCCAGAACCTTGCCAATGTGGCGCAGGACCAGGCGGCGTCAATTGAAGAAACTTCTTCCGGGATGGAGCAGATCAAGGCTACAATCGATTCTGTATCAGACAACGCGAAAAATCAGGCAAGTAAGGCTGATTCCACCCGTTCATCCATGGAGTACCTCGCCACCTCCATCAATAATATCAACCAGAATGCCCAGGACGCCAATCATATGGCAGATGAAACACACAATTACGCGAAAGAAGGGGAGCAGGTTCTGGTGAGCACTGTTGAAAGTATGCGGGAGATATCGAACAGCTCCAATAAAATTACGGAAATTGTCACAATTATCACTGATATCTCGGACCAGATCAACCTGCTGTCGCTCAACGCGTCAATTGAGGCCGCCCGTGCCGGTGACCACGGGAGAGGTTTTGCTGTTGTCGCTGAGGAAATATCGAAACTGGCTGATCAGACGGCGCAAAGTTCAAAGGAAATAAACAAACTGATCCTGGAAACGAACAGCAAGGTTGATGCCGGTTCCCGACTGGTTGAGAGGACTGCTGACAGTCTCAGGAAGATCATTGACAACGTGAAAAATACCGCGAACCTGATGGAGGATATCGCGAAATCCACCGTGGACCTGAACGGGATGGGACAGCGGGTTACCGAAGAGGTGCTCCAGGTGAACAAAATGTCTGAGGAAATATCCATCATGATGGAGGAACAGAGTCTCTCCAGCAATGAAATAATCAGGGCAATAGAGCAGATCAACAATGTTACACAGTCCGTGGCGAGCGGATCTGAGGAACTTGCGGCGGCATCGGAGGAATTGTCGTCACAGTCTGAAGTAATGATGGATATTGTAAGGCGTTTTAAGGTCGATGAATAGCGGCAGAGATCAGGGTGCCGTAGTTGTTCCGGGCTGATAAATTTTGATACTGCGGGGAAAATCTTATTCCTTCAAAAAATTTTACTTGCCTTTTGTGTTATGTCTCACGTAATATTTCATAAATTCTGATATGTATGATGAGGGGGCGGGATTGCCTCCTTGCACTGCAGAATAAAAAAAATTACCTGAAGGGTTGTTTCCGGAATGAAGGATTACAACAAATACTCGAAACTGGTTATCCGGTCGGTAAACCATATATTTAAAAATTTCCTGAAAGACCCGTCAATTAAGGAAATACTGGAATCCCAGGCCCGGAATGGTGATCCCAGGGTGTCCATTGAGATTGACGGAAGTATAAAAGGCGAGCTGATAATCAGTTTTCCCGCCCAAACTTTAAATGATATCACCAAATTCTTTTTTAAGGGTTCTGCTTCCCGTTCCTTAAAGAAACACCATGAGGAAGTGGCGGGAGAGATCGCGAATCTTGTAACGGGTACCTTCGCCAACCAGCTGCAGTTTGACAACATGGATGTGCGGCTTTCGGCACCGGAATATAATGATGATACGAAAACCATGCGCATGCTGTATGACGCGATCAACCTGTCATTCGATTCCGGTTTTGGCGGGTTTGATGTGAACCTGTATTACCGTGACGGGGAGTAGTGTGCCTCTCTGTACTTGCCGATGCGGGTAATGGCGTTATATCATGCGTTGTAGAATATAGGGAACAATATCTCCCGGCTTTTCGAATATAATTTCCGCGCCTTTTCCGGATAGTTCCTCCCGGCTTCTGTATCCCCAGGACACCCCTGCCGCAGTCATGCCGGCGCGTACTGCCGTTTCCATGTCGCTGCCGCTGTCTCCCAGGAGCATTATTTCACCGGGATCAAGCTGCATTATGCCTGCGATTGCGAGTGCGGATGAGGGGTCCGGTTTTCTGGGCACATCGGGGAATGAACCCCGGACCGCTTCAAAATGCCATTGCGGTAATACGGCCTGTATCATTATTCCTGTGAATTCATCGGGCTTGTTCGAAAGGACCGACATCAGGATGCCCCGGCGGGTCAATGCGTCCAGAAGTTCCGGTATGCCGGGATAGGGAACTGAGGTGTTTTTCCAGCGGGTGCTGTATTCCTGCCGCACGGAGTTGACAATCCCTGTTATTTCAGTTTCTTCAGTGAACCGGGAGGGAAGTAAACTGCGGATGAGGCTGTCAATGCCGTCTCCTATTACCTGCTTCATCCTTTCATCTGAAAGTTCAGGGAGTGCCAGTGAAGAAAATACTGCATTGACGGAAGCTGTCAGATCGCCGATGGTGTCGATCAGTGTTCCATCAAGGTCGAAAATGATTCCCTTTGTTCTCATGCGTGACGTGCTCCTGTTTCCGGTAATAAAAAATTATTCCAACGGAACTGCTGCCGGGTATGTTGTTTATCCGGCTATACTGCATCCTTGTCAAAAAAAGCCTTTTCGATGAGGGCGGGATTTTCAGGGACTACATTGATGTCGGAACCTAGATGTTCTGACGCAAGGAGCTGTAATGTACCGGGGTTGATTATCAGCTCCAATTTGCCCCGGCGGTCCAGTTTTTTTATATAATGTTCAATTTTCATCGCGGTTCCCTTCGTGTCAAGGAGCCGCCAGCACTGGGCAATCTTCCGGGGCTTAAATCCCCTGGTGTACTTGACCTTCCCCGCGAGGTGGGACCGGTACCGTTTGATGATATCCGTTGTGTAGCCGGTATACAGGGTATTGTTTTCACATTCCAGAATGTATATCCAGCAGCAGCGTTCAGTATGAATATCAGCTGGCATGTTTCCGTTTTTCCTGACAGCATTTTTTATATTTTTTTCCGCTTCCGCAGGGACAGGGTGCATTGCGGAGGATTTTTTTGCCGCCGGGTTTTACCATTGTCCTCACCGCTGACTTGAGGAGACTCCGTGTATTCTGACGGAATATTTTCGTTAGAATCTTATACAGTTCCGGATGCCGTTGTGACATTTCCTCCGGTTTTTCGAAAAAATATTCACTGACCACGGCAAAGAATTCGGCATCATTGGAAAGGGCATAAGGATTAATATCGGAGGTGCCGTTTTCGATTCGGGATGATTCGGCATCAATTATTTCCTTCCATCGGGAAACTGTTTTGGGATCAGCGAGAAGGGCGGGAATGCCGTCAATGCTGCCGTCCTCTTCATCGATTTTGTGGATGAATTCATGTATCCCGACATTCGATCCGCTGGTACTGTTGCGGAAACCCTCATGAAGCGCGGGTTTGGAAATTATCATTGTGGAAGAATTGGTAACAACCATGCCGAGGATGTCAGTATGTCTGCCTGAAAACTGGTACTCGTCATTGAAATTTGACGGGTACACAAGAATTTCTCCCAGTCTGTCATATTCCCATTCGGGAAAGCGGAAGACGGGAATTACCGCACTTGCGGCGATAAGTATCCGTGTTAGTAAATCGACATCGGTGTGAATGCCGGTAATTATTTTTTCCCCGAGAAATACCTGGACCCTGCGTCTGAACTGTTCCTGCTCCTCTTTATTCAGCATATTATAGTACACAATATTGTCCTTCAGCATCGACTCCCATTCTGCCGGAAACGGGCGGGAGAGAATTTTTTTCCTTCTGGTATACTTGCGGATCAGAAACAGGAAGGAAAAAATATATACCGCAATGGATATAATTGAGAAGATGCTGAATGATACAATTCCCGGTTCGTGCTGTAATAAAAAAGACGCCACCAGAAGCGCGTCAACGAAGACAGTGATGACAAGGGCGAAAATCAGTGACAGGACAACGGTGATTTTATATCGCGATAGTGATGCCATCAATGGTTCAGGTCCGGGAAACCCCTGCGCCCCCTGCGAATTATTTTTGTATGCTCATCGTGAAAGACAGGTTACTATTTCTCCGATATACATGCGATGATAATCCTGCAGGGAATAATTGTCAGCAATTTTTTGGTCCAGAAAGTTTTCCGGGATGATGTCCTGGTAGTAAATTTTTCTGCATTCCAGCATGAGGCGCGCTTCGGAAAAATAAATGCCGCCCTGTCCGGTTTCAGCAGGTGTTATTTTTGTTTCAGAAACTTTATCGACGTCCTTTCCCGATTTCGATCCGCAGTATTGTAATACGTTGCGGTATGTTTCATCGAAAAAAGAAAGCGTGAAGATGTCGTGCCGTTCAAGAAAGCTGTAGGTGTGACGCTGGGGGCGGACAAATATAAAACTCACATTGCGGTTCCATAAAAATCCGAGACCGCCCCATGATGCAGTCATGGTGTTGAAAGAGTTTTTTGCGCCGGCTGTCACAAGCATCCAGTCGGTACCGATTAATCGGAAAGTATTTTCAGTCAGTGCTGCCGGTGATATCGCTCGCATCGGTTCCATAGTGGTCTCCTGTTATTTGTTGTTGATTGTGCGGTCTATGTTCTTTTCCACTGAAGCGCGAATCGCGTTGTTGAGTTCCTCAATGGTTGAATAATCTTCCGGGTTGATTATCTCCCCGATGGTCAGCTTCCCCCGGTTCCCGGTAAAAATTTTCGGAAATATCCTGTGGGGAGGATAGATATCATAGGCTCCGCTGATGGAAATGGGAATTATTTTTTTATTCAGGTTTTTTGAAAGATACGCCGCACCTGTTTTAAATGTATCAACTTCACCTGTTCTGCTTCGTGTACCTTCGGGAAAAATAATGAGGGACTTCCCAAGGCGGAGGATATCGGCGCCCGCTTTCAGAGAGGGAAGGGTGTTCTCCTCTTCGATGAAGATTACCGGGAAAATCGGAAAGATGAATTTCAGAAAGGAGAGCTTTTTCTTGCCCGTCACGTAAATGTCCTTCCGGTATCTGGCCGGAAGCTCTGATGCGACCCACACAATGTCAAGATAGGACTGATGGTTCGCGACGATGATATTGTTGTCAAATACCATGCGCTCCCTGTGTTCTGTCCGGAGTCCCCATAGCATTTTCGATATAATGCTGAAAACGGTCAGAATGATATGGTGGAGCGGATTGAAAATTCTATGGGGCTGTGTGGTGATATCTCCCTTAAATATTCTTTCCTCAAGGGAAACTCCTGTCGATTCTTCACATGTCGCAATGTACTGGACAAGCTCCTGAATGGTCTGGAGTTTCATTACAGAGGCGGAATTAATATCGACACCCACTTTTTGTTCCAGGTACACGATCAGATCTATGAGGCCCAGGGAATCAAGCTCAAAGTCGCTGAATGTCTGGTTGGCGTACAGCACCTCCCTCCCGAGCTTTGATTGTAATGCGCTTATTATTATTTCCTCCTTCTGGGATACTGCCGTAAGAGTCTGTGAGAGAACAGGCCGTTCATCATCCCGGACCTGATACATCCCGGAGTCCAGATTTTTTATTACCTCACTGTAGAGCACCTTTCTGGTCGAGTTGACGGGAAGGGTGTCAAATGATATTGCGAACCCTGATATTGTTTTATATCCGGGAAGGCCTCTGTTGAGACGCTGAATTTCATCACGGACCGCGGTGAAGCTTTCCGGGGATTTTACCGCCGGGACAATGACAGCATAGGCCGTTTCACGGCCATCCACAGTTTTCCCGAAGACGGCAATTTCCTGTATGAGGTCGGACTGCTTGTAGTAGGATTCGAGTTCTTCAGGGTATACGTTTTTTCCGGAATCAAGTACGATGACATTTTTCGAGCGCCCGGTGAGAAAGAGGTTGCCCTTTTTGTCAAGGCGCCCGAGATCTCCGGTGTTGAAAAACCTGTCACTGTCAAATGCCTCGCGATTCGCACTGTCGTTCTGATAATATCCGGCCATCACCGAGTCGCCGCCGAGCCAGACCTCTCCGATGCCGTCTCTGTTGACATTTTTTATTTTCACGAAATTTCCCGGTGTGGGTTTACCCACTGAGCCGGGGACATTTTTTTTATAATCGGGGAGCGTGATGGGTCCTGTTGTCTCAGTCAGGCCGTATCCCTCGATGAGGGTAAATCCCATGTTCCGGTAATACCGGATATACTTCTTTTTCAAAGGGGCCCCGCCGCTTATGAAAAAACGGTGGGATCGTCCGAAGATATCGTGAACAGGACTAAAAATCTTTCTCACCAGAAATCCCATACCTGCGGATTTCAGGAAAGGGGCGGTTTGTAGAAAAAACATGAACAGCCGGTATTTGATTTTAGACTGTGATCTGACACGGTTGATGATGCCGTCCGCGAACAGCTCCCACAGCTGCGGTGCGGCAGGGAATATCGTAATCGGGTTTTCTGCGAG
>ENA-UPTA01002071-UPTA01002071.1-activated-sludge-metagenome-genome-assembly--contig:-NODE-2071-length-21245-cov-28.305521_pt1 | contig 21245 bp, 15 predicted proteins | sample MGYA00238184_ERZ773361 | MGnify/ENA primary metagenome ERZ773361 (study PRJEB29100, sample SAMN05720205) | activated sludge metagenome | isolation source: anaerobic digester from wastewater...
GGGATACGGATGTGTTCATGAGCTATTACCAGGAGGGCGAGATGCTGAACAATCCAGCCGCAGACATGCTGAAGGAATAACTCTATGTGCAACTGCCCGAGATCAGATCGTAGCTAGTTCACATTATCTCTTTTGCGTTCGACCAATATATACTTCCTTTCCAGTTGAGAGATCGAGATAAACATCAATTCCATCTTCATGGCGTAATGATTTTAAAGGCAATTGTATATTTAACAAACCCATGAGCAAAATATCTCTCGGCGTCCCTCCATACAATGCTTGCAATTTAATTGATCTGGGTTTACTTTCTGCGTGGGTGCAAAATCAACCTGACCGTTCATCTAGAAATGCGCCATATTTTATCTGGGGAGGATATATTAGATGGCAAAAAATGAACGGACATCGAAAAAGATTGGAACGATTGCATCAAAGTTGCTGAGCGATCCCAAGACACCGGCAAAAGTGAAAAAAGTGGCTGGATCGGCATTATCCCAAATGCCCGACAAGGGCAAGAAAAAGAAGTAGCGGGTATTATTGTCCTATTTCTCTGATCTCAAGAATACAGTAACAGGGGATCGCCATAACGCCCATGACTTGTATGTCCCCATCCAGGTCGTTGATGTGAGATGCTAGTATTTTCTGTGATTGGTCCTCACTGAGCAGAAAGCCCACAGATACACATTTACATGGGAGTGGGGGATTCAAATCGTCTAGGAATTGCCAGTTTGAAGTTGGGTTTCGGCTATCTAGCCACTTGATGAGAACGTGTCTATATTTCATCGTCGCTTGGGCCACTTTCCAGTCTAATGGTCTTTTTCTTCTTCGGTGGTTCTGGGGGAACCTGAAGAATTGCTTGCATCATCGAAATGAAATCATCGGAAGACATTTGTATATCATCGGGGGCATTCTTGGGAACCGTTCTATTTTGGGGGCTAGATCCCATCAAGGTCTTCTTCTCTAATTTCTTCATTTTCTTCTTGCTCACCTGGTGGTTTTTCTTTTTCGTCAGGAAAATCTATTGTTGTTTGCGCTTTATTGGCGGGAACAGGAATATCTTGAAGCCTTATCGCTTCCAACCCAAGGATATTGCAGAGTTCATGAATGTGTCTATCATCCGAATAGATTATTTTTGCACCGTGAACCTTGGCGATGGCAACTATTTGTCTATCGTATTTTAGTTTTGCCTTGGTTATCACATCTTCATCTGCTCCACTTCGTTGATCACCAGCAATATCATTGCGGGCCATGATTGCCACTTCAATGGCGGCCATAGTGTCAAATGGCTCTATGCGAAAAACCGGATCTTTATTTATCATGTCAATAAGGGCCTGTGTATCTTGACCGGCTTTTACTAGTAGTTCGCTAAATGCTGGAGATGGGATAATAACCTTAGATTTATTTTCTCTGATTTGAGATATGAGTCCTTCTATCCTCGCCTCAACCCTATCTACAGGTAACTTGGTTTTGGTATCTATTGGCGCCCTCACTTTTCCAGGGAACATCAACAGGAGCATTGTTGTTGTATCAATAACAATCACTTTTTATCCAACCTCATCGGAATGCCTATCATTTAAGATTCTCTCAATTTCATCTTCTCCCCACTCGCCTTTTAACTTCCTCAGGGACTCCACCGTCTCGGAAATTGTTCTCTTTGGCAATACCTCAAAACGATCTACCCGAAACACCTTCAAGGCCCATTCTCCCTCAGTATTTCTTTCCCATAATCCATCTCCGAAGAGGCGAACTTCTTCAAATAAATAATTGCCCATTCTCTTTGCAATTGTTCGAGTTGTGTAAAAATGACTTAGCTGCTTGCCCTCAACATCAAGAAGTATGGGAACTTTCTCCTTACTCCCCCCTACGCGGATTAATTCTCCATCAATCTTTCCATGTTGTTTAACAGATGCAAGCTTTATATGTGTCTCTTCTTTACCAGGGAAGCGAAGCATCTCCCCATCACTACTTGTGATAACTGCCTTGCCATTGTCCTCGCGCAACATATGATTCATGCGACGATAAGCGGCCATTTCAACAACAGTCCCCTCGTTGCGTTTAACTTTTTCGATACGCTCTTCAACTTTCGGGATAGCTTCGCTATCCACTCTATAGGCTAATTCAACGCAACCGGATTCGAGCCTAACGAAATGTACGTAGGGTGTTTCACCCACCACGGTTGCCAATTGGGAAAGATATTCAGCGCACCTAGCCATCGGGAAGGTTTCAGGTGTGTATGCCTCTATCTTGAACTTATATTCTTTCTCCATAGGCTTATGTCCTGCCTTTTTACGCATCAATTGACCGTTACCGATGAGTCCCTATATCTCAATCTCTTTCCCTCTATACTCATCAGGGCCATTATGCTTCTGTCTGTGTCATCAAACGTTCTGCGTTTATACCTAAAATCAAATTCAGATAAGTAACGATGCAAATGGTGTTTGCTCACGTGGTGGTATACCCCAATTATACCACGTTTTAAGAGACTGAAATAGCCCTCAATGGTGGTCGTGTGAACATCCCCCCGCACATATTCTTTTGTGCTGTGGTTTATCACATGATGTTCAGCAAATTCCTTGCCAAGCCCACGGTAAGAGGGAAAATCATCAGTCATGATGACTGTGGGTCAGGCAACATTCTGCCGAATAATGGTCTTCAGGTTCAATCCGGTTACACGATCAACTTGGGTAGACATAACTCTACCGTTCCGCTCTACAAGGGAAAATACAGGCGTCTTCTTTACAGAACCACGTCCCCGTTTTCCTCTGCCCTTGCCGCCAACATATGTTTCATCGGCTTCAACCACGCCATTAAACTTCTCGTCTGCGGGGAAGATGGTTTTCATGGCATAGCGGATTCGATACGTCATAAACCATGCGGTCTTGTAGGTTACTTGCAACATCCTATGAATCTGATGGGAACTCATGCCCTTCTTGGAAGCGCAAATGAGAAAGGTGGCCAGTAGCCGTTTACTGAGGGGAATATGACTTCTCTCAAATATCGTACCGACCGTTACGCTGAATTGTTTCCTACAATCCTTGCATTTCCAGACACCCCTTCTAACGGGCCTACTGGAGCCATCTTTCGCTTTTAAGGAATAGTGTTTAGCTGTGCTTCCGCAATGAGGACAGATCGGACCATTGGGCCATCTGAGAGTTTCCAGATAAAGCCGTGCAGCATCTTCATCATTGAATATCGGATTGGTTAGATTGATCTTTCCCATAGCGACCTCCCCATTACACATATATAATAAGGCTGTCAAATGGGTTTGTCATGTATATAATCACCATTTTATATTTTCCTGAATATCTTCATTCGGGATATATTTATACTTTGCGCTTAGTGAATTTTCATATGTCCAACCATCTGGCGTAGCCAGCATCATTTCTTTAGCTGGCATATGAACTCCTGCAGCAATCCGTGGACCTTCGAATAACCAGCATGCAGCAACTTTGTTTTCAGTTCCGATTAACGATATATGTGCAAACTCAAGCCATTCAACCTTAATAGTCGGGCCTTGCATTTGATCTACAACAGCTATGTCTAAAGCTTTCCCATCATGCAAGAAAGTCAGGCCACCTAACTCAAGCCGTCTTATAAATGCTTCAACATCAGGCGGAGACATGAATCCCAAACGGGCGAGATCTTCGTCAGTACGTAGAGTGTTGTTAGGTACACGGTTCAGGAATTCACCCCAACCACCAGAAAAGCGAGTTTCTATTGAACTACGTCTCACTACAACAGAGATTGCTTCAATGAGTACTGCCATAATTACACCTATAATATTATTATTCTAAAGGCTTATTAATCCTTCTCGAATCCATAGTTCGTAAACCTTAGGGTACAACAGTTTTCATTCACGGTTCTTATTAAGCTCTCAGATGCGCCATCTGGGATATGAGCCTGGATCTCGAGAGTTATTTCTACATTACATCCATGTAAGGCACAGAAGTGCTGGACTATCTCCTCGGATATCTTTCCGGCATCTCTCGCCAGCCGTAATGCATCTAATTGGACTGTCCCGTGGAAACGTTTCTGTAGAGGGAGTGGCTCTGGCTCGGGTTCTCCTCCTCCATCACCTCCGCCTCCAGGAGGAGGGGGTGGAGGAGGTGGTCCAGGTGGCGTAGTTGTCTCTAGCTGCTTCTTGGCGACATCCGGCTTTATAAGAACACTCTTGCTGTCCACAAGAATGGTACCCATTTCCCCTGCGACCAGACCCAGGTAACGATTTGTTTCTTCATTATAGGCGCTGGCATAGGCGAAATTCTCGTCCCATGTGATCCTTTCGACACCTAACCGGATGGCCTCTATGAGCACTGACATATCCTTGAGGCGCGGCAGATAGGGATATCTGGCGAAGTCTTCCACCACCTGCTTGACGGACACATGATCGCCGCGCCAGAGTGGTATCCTGTTGAGTTCCATCCGCAGTCGCGTGCCGTCAAACACCATGATCAAGAGCTCTTCGTTCCTCAGTTTCTTGCTTGCGCGCACTGCGAGTTTGTCCTGCCCGGAGAGCCTGTGCACCTCCCATGTCACTGATGCCTGGGGCGTTGTTTGCACGGGCACCAGGAGCCATTGGTAGGTCTCCGGAAGCCGCGCCGTTACCGTGCTGTCAGCTGCAGTCCTCTGGGTCTCGGCCTGTTTCAGCTGGTGTGGGTCTAGATTCAGCTGCACCTTCTCCGCAAGGATGGATTCCCATGCGAGAAACTTGCGCGTGGCCTCATCCAGATCCTGCATACGGGCCTTGTCCGCTGCAAGGAAAACGAGCGTGTTGCGATATATGCGGGGCGTGGTTCCCCGTGACTCGAGGATGGACCGGGCTGCCTTCTCCGCCTCATTTCCCGAATCCTTGCTGTAGGTCTGATCAGACCTGAGCACTACAAGCCGCGCCTCCATCTCGTCGGGCACATCGGCCCCGGAGTTCGGCATGGGGTGGATGTGACTGAAGTCTCCTGATGAACGAAGGTCTTCACGAAGTCGCTTCTCGATCTCCTGGATCACCTTGTCTGGATTGCGCTTGAGCTGCTCGGCCCTGTCTTCTGCAAGCTTGGTGACTGTTGGTTGTGTGGAGTACCAGTAGCGCGTGCCGTCCTGATAGAGATAGGTCGCTGATCCGGCAAGTCTCCTCAGAGCATCACCGAACACAGCAGGGGACTCGCCGGGCATCACACATCCAAGCTTCACCCGACGGTCCTCGAGCCCTCGGTGAGCTGCGGCTGTTGTGGGTGCTGAACCGAGGTAGATAGTCCTTGCCACTCGCCTGCAGGCAGCGAACTTGCCGAGGTTTGGTACTTCACTGTCCATGGAAACCGGCAAGGAACTAGGACCATCGACATCCTTCTCGATGATGGGCTTCCACAGATCGGGCAGATACCGAGTCAGTTCATCCCGCACACGTGGATCGTCAATTGAGATGTTGGCAGGCAATATGAGGGGATTCCGATCCCCATTCTTCCACAGACTGTGGATCACTGCTGCCATGAGGCGCAAGACACCGCGTGTACGCTGGAACTTCACCAGGGTTGACCAGTCGGTATAGAGACGGTCGAACACCTCGGGATGGATCGGGTATGCTGCACGGATACGCTTCTCGTAATCCGATTCCCTGCACTCGGGAGGGAACTCCTGATGCTGGGTGCGATACATGTCTGCAAACGAACGCGCCACCACATCCCGATCCTTGAAATGCGCTGGATCGGTCATGGGTTCGAACAGCCTCCGGCGCACGATCTCGAACCCTTCTTCAGCGCTTGCCGGGGTCCATGACGATTCGAGCCGCCCCACGACATTGCGCAGTCGATCGAGGGCCTCCCTGCCACGAATACCTCCAACCTCTACATCATCGGCCTGGATATGCGGGGATCCCGTGGTATCTGATGCAGGCAGGCTTATGACCAGCATGCAGTTCTTTGCCAGCCGTGCCGACTCGGTGAGCACCTGGGCGAATGAGAACTGGGTTTCAAAGCTGCCTGCCGGAAGGTCGCTCTGGTCATGGAGCTGGCGAGCATAGGCTACCCACTCATCAATCAGGATAAGGCATGGCCCATACTCCTTGAACAGCTCACGTAAAACATCGCCCGGGCTCGTCGCCTTTTCATCGTCCGCTGCCACACGTTTGAAGGCCTTCTTAGCCTCTTTCTGGCCACCTGCTGCATGACCGAGCTGCCAGGCGAGTTCCCCCCACAGGGTGTGTACAACCGTGCCTTCAGGCTTGGTTGAAGGATTGCCCGGGGAGATCTTGTTGCCCACCAGAACTACCCGCTTCACCGTGGGCAGTTTCTTAATTTCAGTCTCTTGCATCACCTTATCAATTCCAGACAGTTCATTGGGTGCTATCCCGGAGAACAGGTGGTAGAGCGCCAACATGGAGTGCGTCTTGCCGCCACCGAAGTTGGTCTGGAGCTGAACCACCGGGTCTCCGCCCTTGCCGGAAAGCCGCTGTACAGCGCCAACCAGCATCCGTTTCAAGCTCTCTGTAAGATAAGTACGGCGGAAGAACTCCACAGGGTCCCGGTATTCATCTGTTCCTTCACCCAGGTGCACCTGCCAGAGGTCAGCCGCGAATTCGGCCTGCTGATAACGGCCGGTGGCCACATCCTTATGGGGTGTCACCACTTCTCGCCAAGGTTTGAGGGTGCCTGAGGCGGCGCTCTCGATGGCAGAGCTGGTGCTCTTGCGTTTCTCGCTGCGCACCTGTTCGTCAAAGCGCAGGCGGAGGAGCTCCATCTTCATCTTCTCTATCTCAGCCGCTTGTGGTGCTGAAATTGCTGTAAGGAGTCTGACCGAAGAGTCGAGGGCTCGATAGGCATCGTCGCTCGAGAAGTTTTCCTGGTGAGCCCACTTGTTGCGGTGTTCCCGTAGTTCGCTTAAGAGGCTCCGTTCGGTATGACCGAGGGTGTTACGGAATACACTGTTCCATGCGTCCCACATGATCCTGAGAAGGGCGGACACGTCCCAATCAGAGATTGGCTTCTTCGCATTCAGGCGATCATCAATGATATAGCGATTCGCTTCAGAATCAGCGCGGTCCTTGTATTGGTTCTTGAATTCACGCTGGACATAGGGAGCAAGACCAGCTTTTAAAAGGTCGAGAGCTTTACCTACTCGTTCATGATTCGTGATAGCCATGGGTTACTCCTGTTCCATTTCATCAATGAGGGTGCGGTCCTTGGGTGAAGTCCTTCCACTTTCTTGCGCCAGACGGGCTAGCTCTGGCCAGCTCTGTACAAGTGCATTGTAAGATAGAGCCTCTGCTGCACGTTTCTTACGCTCACAGATAGTATAGAGGCGGTAGCAGAGTTCACGGGCAGTTTCGGCTTTGGAACCGAGTTTAGCAACCAGTTTTGCTGCCTCTGGTTCACCCCCGGATTCCAATACACGAATGAGATGATGTACCATCTCCCATACGGTTAGGCGAGAGTCAGTATCGGGGTCCCAATCCTTGGGTAGTTCATCAGGTTTCAGCAGACGCACCTTGCCGCGCTTCGATTCCAGGATGCCCGCATTGACCATACCTGAGACGCTCGTGTTCTTGGCTTTTGACAGGGTTTCGGCCACGCCGAACTCACCTTCAGCGAAACCAGACTGTTCGAACCAGGCTAAGGCCCAGCGGGTGTCGGCATCAAAATCGCCTTCCTGCTCAGCAAGCACTTCGTCAAGGGTCTGGTTGATAAGGGAGAGCGCATCACGAACGGTGAGTGGCTTACCCTCTGCATCGATTACCTTGGCATAACGAGTAAAGATAGCCATCCCAGGACCAATGGCTGCCTGCGCTAGGTCTACTGGCGCGATGTTACTGTGCTGGAGGTACACGAGTGCTGTGGGTAGTTCTTCCTTGAGTGTGGTAAAGAATTCGCGTCGTGTGGCGGTGGGAAACTCTTCTAACCGTGGGCAACAAACAAGAATTATACTTGATGCAAGAGCGTTTGAATCCTTACCACGCATACGATTGCTCAGTTCAGTACGTATTGGCCAAGTGCCAGTAATAGCAAAACCGGCACGTATTGTTGCTTCAAGGAAGGTTTCCCAACCCGTGCTCGTGGTACCTTCAAGGCTATCATTCTCTGCTTGTTTGAATGCATAATATATAGTTACTGGAAATGCTGGATGAGTCTGATTGCACATACGGTGCATTGCCTGAGTCATGCCATTTAAGAAAAATTCCTCTGCCTTCTCCTTACTACCATGACGACTAGGTTCTGCTACAAGTTCATCGATCTTTGGCACTACTAGTGTTGCAAATAGACTAGGAAAGACAAAGCGAAGAGAGCGACGAAGCCAGATGTAAAAAAAGTCCGATAGATCTGCATAGCCAATATTATCGTAATAAGGAGGATCTATTGAGAACACCGAATAATGGTCTTGAGCTAAGTCTTTGACATTGAGTTGGAGTGCCCTTCCTTCACGCACAGATGCACTCCCTTCAAGAGCTTCAAGTGTCCAGCGAAGAGATTCTGCAAATCCACCAGTTTGTTGGCCAATTGCATTTACTTCTACAAAATCCCAAGACATTGAAAGCGTTTGCCTACTAAATGTGTTGTACATACTATCTCTCGTTGGCATCCATCTTGTGAGAGAAGAACCACGATCAGCTACCTTGCTTATAGCAAATGCGAGGTACACTGCTACCGCATTGGCATAGGCAGTGGTGCCATTACCGCCATTATCTAGAGCGATGTCATTATCAGGAAAGCCTGCAGCTAAGGCATCGCATTTTATGTAATCATGTGCTTCCTGAATTAGGTCTGAAAAGACAGTCAATGCCAGCAATTGTCGCTGGGTAAAAAGTTCACGCCATTGCTTCATACCATACTCTTGGACACGAAAACCAAGAGCCTTTTGGGGGAGCTCAGTTTCAGGTACATTTTTCGGTTTCGCACTTAATGCAATAGCTTCCATCTCTGGAGTAGGTTGGAGATAAATTCGTCCTCGATCACCCTCAGCAACAATGGCCATCATACAGGCCCCCATACGTCCTAACTTAGCTTCAGATCGAATGTAACTGAATGGCATAGGTGTTCCCGACATTAAACAAAGGAAACTATTACCACTACCACCTGTCTTTGTTCCATTTTTTGCAGCTTCAACATTTTTAGGTTTACCCATCTTCACTGTGAACCGATAGCTACCACCCTCAATCACTGGCACAACACAGGCTTCCTTGCCCGGCTTGGTCGAGAGCATGAATGTCGACACCAAGGGTACATTAACATTAGAAAATGCAGGATTTGGGCTCTTTACAGTACGTGCCCAGATCCAAGCGATCACGGTTAGCTTCTTGCCGACATACTGTTTCAGGTCAGGCCGCTCCTTTGCCATCTCGGCTGTGATTTCAACCTTTGGGTAGAGATGGCCAATACGCTTCTCAGCCTCTTCGCGCATCCACTGACCATAGTACCGAACATCTTCAGCAAGGCCTTGTGCACCTTTCCATTCCCTCTCGAACAGCCTTCTGTCTCTCTGTGCCTCGGGATTCACAGGAGCTTTTCCCGCAAACTTTGGTGGGATTTCGATCATGGCCTTGTTGATAAGTACTGCCACCGGGTTGAGATCACTGGCATATGCTTCCAACCCCAATCTCTGAGCCTCCAAGGGGATGGCTCCGCCTCCTGCGAATGGATCATGAAAGGCGGGCAGCTTATAGCGGTCGAAGAGCTCTTTCGCCCTTGGATGATCTGCATTATCAGCACATGCCCTGCGCCAGCTTTGCCAGATCTCGTCACGCGCCTGCTGCAGCACAATTTCGTTTGTAGTGTTCTCCCACTGCACCAGATCCTCGATGATCTTGAAAAGTCGCTTGCGCTCCTTCTCTTGGGCCTTCTCAGTCGGGAACAAATCAAGGCAACTTGATGGGTCATCCACCATTTGTGCAAAGATCACGGCCCTTGCCGCAGCAAGCGGTCTCCTGGCCCACCACAGATGCAAGGTGCTGGGATGACCATGCCGGATAGATTTCTCCCGCGCGCTGGCTTTATTTATCGCATCCAGGGGTAATGCAACCTCAATGAGTTTTTTCCTTGTCTTCATTTTTCAAGCAGCCCTTCAAACCTTTTTTATGCTCAGACATCACCCAACCATGCGGACCTTCAATGCGTAGGGAAAAACTTCTACCTGTCCATCTTCTGCCATATGCTTCAAGACAGAGAGGGGATATCTCTGAACCTTGACCTCTTTCTCGACCAACAACAGATATATCTCCATGTTATCTTGAATCTGGTAATTCCAGACCTCGGAAGGTATATCAAAACCTTCTCGCATTGATCCTCGACCTACCCAGTAAAGTGAGATGATCTGCCCATTGTCATCAAATTCGTTCCAGTCAAAGGAAGATCCCTGTTCGGTTTCAATGACTAGGTTGCCATTTGAGTGAACATATCTTTTCCCATCAAAGAAATAACCCTTATCGTGCATGATCGCCCGAAATGCATCACCTAGATGATCCTTGCGGGGATGGCTAGATTTCTTTTCTTTTTCAGCCTCGTGATCATCATGGTGCCCATCATGAGAGACGTCATCACTGCCTGGGTATGCTTCAGCAGGACCATCAGCAGGTGACAGCTTTACTTCATCTTCCTGTAGAACCTGCTCAGCACCGGTTTGCTGAACCGACTCTGAGACCTTCTCATCTGGCTCATCAGGTAGTTCATCTTCCATGAGATCCAAATTATGAAGGGCATAGTCGTGGATCCATGAAGGTTCTCGATATATGCAGTCTTCAATAGCTGCTCGTGCGCTAGGCACATTGAAGCAACTGACCAATGTTTTCTTCAGCTCATGGATATGCTGTGCAGGATATCCCTTGACATAGAGAACATCATCGAGCCACAGGACAGAACAGTCTCTCTCGCTCCCGGCCCGTTCACTATTTATGTAGGGGGCGACCTTCATTCTTTTGACCTGCTTAAGGACGCAGACCTTCATTCGAGCTGCCAATGCCCTGTCATGGATATAGGGGGATGTGTTCTCCTGGGGAGCGCTTCTTGTGCCCGGATCCTTCAGGCACATGAGTACACTCCCAAGTACGACAAGCCACTGTGCATCAGGTATTGCTGTATCATTTTCAACATCTATCATGCGCTCTTCCATGATCTCCTCCAACGGAGAGAGACCTGTGTATTCATGGAATGCAGCCAAGTCGCTCTGAACCATTGAGAAATCAGCGGTCTTCTGCCTGAAGGAATCGAACAATGCTGGTGCAGGGTTTCTTGCCATGCCCCATCTCAGCGATTTCTTGTCCTGCCAACGTCCTGACAGGTCGAGCCATGCATCACTTCTGGACCATACCGCCTGGGGATCTCTCCGAATAATTCCACGGACACGTTTCTTTTCCTCTTCCGACAACTTGTGCCCGACAGGTATTTCAAGGACCCAATCCAAAACCATCTCATAGGTGGGCCGTGGTGTTACATTCAGACGTTCCCAGAGCTTCAGGTTCAGGAATTCATGATGGATGTTGTTCACTCCTGGGATCTGCTCCGGATTATCTAAATACACATGATGGGAATACTCCCATGTGCCGTCCTCGGTATAGATAAGCCTGAACTGTATGAAACGATCTCTTGCTTCAATAGCCTCTTCAGGGGACATCCTGACCAGGGCACGCTCAATGCACTCATACAATTTTCCCAGATCTGTGATGGGCGGTTTTTCCGCCCTGGAGATAGCCTGGAGTCGGTCGAGAAGCGGCCCAATACCTTTGGGCTCTCCTCTCACGCCAAGGAGATCGAGGACCTCTGCATATTCCTGTTTATCAAGATCCTTATGGATGAAACGCTCAACACTGTTCAATGGTGCAGTATCCGGGGTGGTGTACATGAGTTCAGCTGGAACCGCTGGAGACCCGTATGTATCCAGGAGACACCGTAGCCCACTGATCTTCATGATCCAACCCGAACACAAGGCCCCATGTTCCATACTGTGTGCGAGCGTTCTTGCTAACTGCATTACTTCAGCAGTCGAGCATTTATTCCATTTTTCGTTGTACCAAAAGACTATCCATCTTCCGACTTCCAGCCAGAACTCCGGGTTCAGATTCGCATGAGAATTCCAGTGGTCCCAGATTGCAGCATCCCAGTCAAAATCATACAGGAAGAATTTTTCACCCGAATACAAATACCTATCAGGAGGGATACCACCGCGAAGCATGATTTCTTGTTCGACATTACCTATGCCATCGATGGGTACCTCAATTTCCTGGGGAATGGGAAAACAATAAACCCGACTCTTCCCATGGTTGCGTACCCATGATCTCCATGTGCTGATATCCTGGTTCGGGCACTTATTATAATATTCATCAGAGATGACATGCTCAAGAATCCATTGAGCAGGAAACAGATCATCGAGACTTGGTATCTCCGGGGCTATAAGCATTTTATCAGTTTCTCGCCAAATCCCATCCCGGCAGAGGTACCTGAACTCATTATCAACACGCAAGGAACCTTTGGCTGTAATGTGCGCAATAGTGATTCCATCAGGCCCAGGGTTTTCTCTCGCAAAGATATTGCTGGCAACATTGTGGATGACGTGGTCGAGGCCCTCTCGACTCTTGAGCGTGAGTATTCCATAGAGCCGTGCAGAATCGAGGATGCGCTTTTGTTCAGCTTCTTCTACCCCTTCATTTTGACCATCTTTTATCATTGATGCCTGTGAAATAATTTTAAGCCACTGTGGATCAATGATGTCTGCAGATTGCATAAGGAAAGACCATTCTTCTTCAGCAAGTCTTGTGTCAATGTTCCCTGCAGACACAACGATACTGGCAGGCAGTAACCTTTGTTTCTTGGCAACAGGCATTATCGGCAGATCTGCTGCATAATATCTCATGGGATAATCATTTGAATGAGCACTGAGAAAGCTCCAGAAGTATAAAAGATTCTCAATCGGTTGAGGACAGGGTGGCTGTGTACTTTTCTGCCAGACATTAGTCACAAATACATTTCCAAGTCTTGATTCGATAAACCCCCAGCTTTCCATTCTGCGCTTTGATTCAGCATCAATCATGCGTGCGACAATGTTTGTCTTCTCTGGTGCGAAAGTACCCAGCGCAACAGTATCGCCCCATGTGTCCAGAACTGCACAGGGAAGGGCAATTGCGCTGCCATTTGACGTGATGGTGCCGTCATTGCATAAAACACAGGTTTCTTTATCTTCGAAGATCTTTTTCATGGTGTTGATGATTTGAACGCCGCATTCCTTCTCTATGGACCCATCACTACTAATCTGCTCAGGCAGCATTGCATAAGCACCTGCTCGGTCTATAAGCTCAAGACTTGTGTTCCCGATCCATTCGATCAGGGTGTTAGCAGCGAGTTGCCCGATCCTTTTAAGTAGCCATGTATTGGTGGGAGAACTGGAGAGATCCTTGATCTTTATCCTTGCGGGGTCAGTTATGAAAGGCGCATTGCAGCTAAAAGGGATTGGGGGTCTTACCTCTGTGGGCAGTACGGTATAAAGAAAGGACTGGGAACCTGGTCCCAGAACAATCTGCACCGAACAGGGCGGTAGATCATCTTTGATATGTTCCATGCCCCGTTCCTTCTTGATCTCCTCGATACACTCAGGCGGGAACTGTTCATGGTGGGAGCTTACGAGCAAGACCTGCCTGTCATTCAACCTGATCCATCTGGAGCAGGAAATCGGCCCTTCTTCGAGATCTTCTCGAAGTATCTGCTCATTCTGAATGGACAACCTCTTTATGTGGTTGAAGAACAACAGAGATATGGAACTCTGCTGCCATCTCTTAAGATCATTCTCGAGAGCGTTCTGTTTCGCAGGATCCTTTATCCTGACCTTAATTATTGTTTCACCGCCCGAGCCGCACCCTTCTTTCCAGACCGGCTCTGTAAAACGGCCCTCATGAAAGGCAAAGTTCATTGTTGGAGTAATTATCTGCACCTCAGGCCCAAGTGAGAAGACTGATTTGAATCCTATGCCCCTGAATCCTATCGTATGGAGGGTGCGTTTATTGGAGTATCCGAAGCTGCAGAGTGAGGAGAACGTCTGAGCATTGAAATCTTCTCCGTTATGAACGAAGAGAAAGGTATTATCAACTATCGACACATCGGCCCAGGTGGCCCCTGCATCGTCTGCATTCTGGAGAAGCTCTGAGAGAACATGCTGTGGGCTCTTCACCTGCATGAAGAGCTGGTGCCAGGGTCCTGCAAGCTTGGGCTTTGCCTCGAGGTCGTCCCAAGTCTCCCGGGCCTCGTCTCGTATGGGAAAGAAGAAAGAAGGAGGTTTAAGAGTCATAGTGCTTCTTCCATGGTAAGCAGTATAACATTGTATATGACACTCCCCACACAGTTCTCAATGCAGCTTCTAGAGATAATCCTACTGATTCTGTGATTTCTCCTTTTCCTTCAATTCATCATTAACCGCATCAATAGGTGATCCGGTGATTATTTTATGAACCAGACCACATTTATCCCGAGAGTCCAATGGCGAGGACTCTATACGGGCAAGGAGATTGAGTTCATCCATACAACGTTTCTTTATTCCACGGGAACGAAGGTCATGACATAATGCATCTTCCGCAACATTCATTGAATCTATTAGATCTTCATCCTGAACCTTCAGTCCACGTAAGAAAAATCCGTCTGTCAAAGCCTTTCGCAGGAAGGTAGCTATATCCTTCAACAAGGAATATGCCTGGCCCCATGGGGAAGCCAATATATTTTCTGTAAGAACGAAGCTTATTGACGAGTAGGAAAGCTTCGGCATGAAATTGGCAGAACATGCTTTTGTTAGACGCTCCTTAAGGCTCTCCGTAACCTTGAAGATGACATCTTCTGTTACCTTCCCTTGCCTACCAAGAGTTGTATACATGGAATTGATATTTTCTATGAGACTACTTCGTTTACTCTTTATAAATGCATCAACATCGCCTTTCAGCAGGTCTGAGATCAGCTTCTGCCCTTCCTCATTCAAGCGGTTCAGCTCTGATTCGAACAACTCACGCGCCGAGAAAGGCATCCACCGCATGTTGTCTGCCAAGCTAAAGGAAAACTTCGGTAATAACGTACGCAGCCCCTGTCTTCGCTTTTCGATTTCCTTGAGGATTTTCTCGTCGATGATAGAGACACGCATGCTAACCCTGCGAGTGACGTTGCCACGCTGCAACTCTGCCTTATCGCCAAACAAGCTAGGGTCAAGAGGTGCGTCTAAGGGGGGAATCCGGCTCAGTTTATCGATGCTTACCAGGGAACCTTTTTCATAAATCCGTGATATGAATTCTGCAAGTTTGTCCAGTTTTTGAAGACCTAATTCTGATGTCGGCGGTGGTACAATTACCTGACCATCTTCTGATAATATAGTGACTTCACCGGTGTCAGGGTCGACGCGAACAATAGTTTGGTTATTCTCAGTAGTAGTGCATTCATGCATGTAATTTTGCCACATGCGAAATGCTTCCGCTGTCCCTTCAGGAAGAACAAGGTTAGGAATGTGCAACACTCCTTCTAATCTGATGTCTGCCGATTTAGCCCAAAGCCAGTCAAAATATCGCCCGAAAGCATCAGCTTGCATATGAGTTGCTTTGAATACATGATTCACTTGCCCATCACGCCAGGACTCAAGTCCGAAATCGTCATAAGGCCCTGAAACGATATGAACAACATCTGTATCATGATCGATAAAACATAGCGTGCTTGCTGTACGATCCATTAGATCTGCAAGAGGCTTTATATGAACAATCAACCTTTCTTCAATTCGTGAGGCAAGATCTAAAAGACACGAAAGATCAGCTTCTTTGGTGGAGCAAGTAGGATAAACAGTCACTATCAGACGAACATTGAGGTCTTCGTTCTGAGCAAGCCATGATTCAAGAACATTGATTCCTTGAACAGTAAGCCCTGATATAATCCCGAACATAGAACTCGATGATACTGCCAGATTATCGTAAGGAGGTAGTTCTTGATAATCAGCCATTCCTTCTAAAACCCGTGGTTCAGGCCACATAAAAGGAGGAACGGGGGTGATGTTCTTCATATTATCTCCTCAGGTGCCCAAGGTGGTGGTATAGCTGGTAAGGTCATTTCAAGAAAGTACTGGTAAACTGCTTCAGCTGCCTTATCAGGATCCTTACAAGGAAGACCTCTCACTGCTCGTAAAATATTGCGGACAAGCTCATCTTCCCTTACCAGCTGTGGGATAAGCTCATGATAGACGAACTTCCCCCATATTTCTTCAAGCTCTGTCTCACTGTTGCAGAAAAGAGTCTGTTGAGAGTCATATCTCTCGCTACAATAGCGTTTGCATAGATAGCGCCATACTTCCATAAGTGGGGTAACATCGATCGCTTCTTGAAAACCTAACCGCCGGAGATGATCAATTGCAGGCCCACGTATCCCGACCAATTCCACTGAACGTATAAACCGCGCACGGCAGGTCATAACCAAGCAATTAATTGCCTGCGCAGCATGGTCTTCTTGTAGTTGTTCAATGCGGTTTGTTGTCATTTTGGGACTTCTGCACGCTTCAATAGTTCAGCAATGTCATAATTCACACTGGTTACCCCAAAGTCCGGTTCGCGCACGAACGGCTTCCTGACATAGTTCACGGTACATCCATTGAACACATTCCCATACTGAAGATCTTTCTTTTCGTTGATTCTCCACGGATCGGTATTCTCCAACCCTTCGGATGCAGGCACTTCCACCATGGCAAGGATGAAGTCATCGGGTTTGTTCAGTGCAGTGAGGATCTCGTTCTTGCTCACCGTGACCGTCTTGGCACCAGCGATCCTCCCCTTTACCTCGATGAAACGGAGCCTGCCTCTGCCGTCCTTGATGAGGGATTCGATATCATAGCCGCACTTGTGGCAGCTCACATCGGTTGGAGAATTACCCAGGGCATTCTCTGCTGCTATGACCGCATCCATGGCTGTGAGTTCAACGCGCCTAGTCTCATGGGCGAATGTGGCAGGATCATCTGTGCGGAGACCTCGCTTTCGTGCGAGGAGTCCTCCAGGAACAATGAGTGACCCGCCGATTACTACAGGGGGTAACGGTGATATCTGTCGCTCCTGATCAAGCTCCATCAGACGCTTTTGCAGTCTGGCCTGAAGGTCGTCTGCCCGTGCACGGGCCTTTGCAGAGTTCATCTTGGCGTTTGTCTTGCCGGCTTGTTCCTGATTCTTGAGCTCATTCGCCCGGTGGTCCCAGTAATTGATTTCCTTGGTGAGTCTGTCCTTAACCGCAGCAATGGTTCTTGAAACGAGGTCTTCCTTTCGGCTCCTCACCTCGTCGAAATGCTCCTTCACGAGATTTGTTATGGCATACGTGGTTGCCTTTGATTCAAGATCTTCTTTGAGCCAATCCTTCTTCAGATCCTGTGAGACCAGGGCATACTCGTCGTCAGAAAGAGGGCGGTAGTCAAGATAGGGAGCATATCCTGCATTCTGAACTATGCCCTTTTCGTCCATCTGAACGAAGTGCAAGCGCCGGGATACGACCCGCCTGTTCCCTGCTGTATCGACCCGGGCATCCTGAACAGCATGCTCCAGATAGAAGAGCACCTTGATGTCCTCGCTTGTATCGCTCTCGTCAAGGAATACGGCCCCCTGCTTCAGGAATTCCTTATACCGCTCCTTGACAAGATCTATGGTTGCATCGAGCAAGGGATGACCCGGGCAGATGAACGATGCCAAGGCTTTGCCTGGTATACTGATGAGGTCCTTCTCGAAGCAGATGCGCTCATATTTGGTGAGCACAGCATACCCTTGACCTATCTGCCGGTCCCTGGCGCGGATGGAGTTTGGCACATTGGTGATCTCGTAACGCCTCGGCTCTTTTTCGCGGATGGAGCCGCCAAGCAGCTTGAATGCCTCTAGGAAGAAAGAGGCTATAAAGTGTGGCTGTAACCTTCTGGCTTCTGCTCGTTCCATGTCCTCCCGGATCCTGAAGACCTTGCTCGAATCCATGGACTCGTGCACCAAAGCCTTCTCCGCAAGGAGCTTCTCAAGATTGTCTCGGCTCAAGGCCTGCTCTATCTGTTGATTCAGGCGGGCTCTGACTTCAGGCTTGTCACCATATCTGATGGCCTTTATCATAAGCTCCCGCAGCTCGGCGCCATTGATAGCCTTACCAAGCACATCGAAAACGGCCCCGCCCAGGGCATTTCTCTCGGTTTCCAGTTTTTTCAGGAGAGTACGGTAAACATCCCCTTCCCGGGTCTCTTCAGCAACCAGATTCCACAAGTGACAGACCTCTGTCTGGCCGATACGATGGATCCTGCCGAATCGCTGTTCGATACGATTGGGGTTCCATGGAAGGTCATAATTCACCATAAGGTGTGAACGCTGCAGGTTAATGCCTTCTCCTGCAGCATCTGTGGCGACGAGAATAAGCACATCCTTGTCCTGCTTGAAGAGCTCCTCTGCCTTTTTTCTCTCTTCTCTACCCAGACCGCCATGTATGGTGATGACCGGGTCTGCCTTTCCTAGGAGTGTCTGAATTCGACGAGTAAGATAATTCAGGGTATCCCTGTGCTCAGTAAAGATGATCAGCTTCCTTCTCGATCCCGAAGGATCGAACATCTCTTTGTTGTCCTGGAGAAGCTTGGACAGCTCTTCCCACTTTTTGTCTGTACCGCTCGTTCGAACCCTTAAAGCCAGTTCTTCAAGCCTCTTGAGGATTTCAATTTCAGCTTTCAGCTCGAAAATAGTCTGGGCTGCCGTAGCCTTATCAATGATCTCGTCTTCAGTCTTCTCGACCTCCTCGTCTGTAGCTTCATCGAGGTCCTCTATGTCCTCTGGACTGAGGACTGCTACCGGATTTGTGTCAAAGATCCGAGCCTGCTCACCCCTCTTGAGCAGCTCCTCCTCCCTGAGACGTCTCTCCAGTCGCTCCCGTCTTCGAATTAACGATTGATAAATGGCTTCCGGAGAAGAGGCGAGGCGACGCTGCAGGATAGTGAGCGCAAACCCGACGGTACCTTTCCTTCCTTCATTTTCCAGGTTGTCTGCTCTGTTGAATTCTTCCCTGACATAGCTCGTGACAGCCTCGTAGAGCTTTGCCTCAGGGTCTGAAAGCTTGTACCCTACTGTGTAAGCCAGCCGCTCTGGGAAAAGTGGTGTTCCATCAAATTTCAGCAGGTTTTCTTTTACCATTCTGCGCATGAGATCTGATGTGTCGACCGCATGCACTCCGTCACGGAACCTTCCTTCAAACCTGTCACCATCCAGCAGCGCCAGGAAGAGCTGGAAGTCCTCCTCCTTCCCATTATGAGGAGTTGCCGTCATAAGGAGGAAGTGACGAGTTAGTCCAGACAACAGCTTCCCAAGCTTATAGCGTTTCGTCTCCTTGATCTCACTGTTGAAGAACGATGCAGACATCTTATGAGCCTCATCGCATACAATGAGGTCCCAGTCCGTCTGCTGAAGCTTGGCCTGGACATCATCGTTTCTACTCAATTTATCAAGTCTGGCAATGACATAGGACATTTCATTGAATGCATTGCCTGAGCGTGCGGTCTGTAGGCGGTCGTTGGTGAGGATGTCAAAGGGTAGCTGGAAACGGGAGAAAAGTTCGTCCTGCCATTGGTCTGTGAGATTGCCAGGGCAGACAATGAGGCAACGCTCCAGGTCACCACGGACGAACAGTTCCTTCATAAATAACCCTGCCATGATGGTCTTGCCTGCCCCTGGGTCATCAGCAAGAAGGTATCTCAGGGGCTGACGCGAGAGCATGCTCTCGTATACTGCCGTGATCTGATGAGGCAGAGGATCCAACAGGGATGTATGGACAGCCAGATGAGGATCAAAAAGGTATCCCAGATGAATACGGATTGCCTCTGAAACCAGGCGCATCAGTTTTGCATCTGCGTTGAAACCCCAGACTACACCCGGCTCAAGAATTTCGAGAATAGGCTCTCGATCACGATAAAGCAGCTCATGTTCAACCCTGCCAGATGAATCCTTGTATGTGAGTTCTATGACAGAATCACCATGCCACTTTACATCAACTATCGTGACTGGTCCAGTGGGAACGACACCTTTGACCAGAGCGCCTTTATTCAGTTCTTCAAACTTGGCCATAGCATTTCCTTAGTAAATGATTGCGGAACCCAGACGAGATGGTTGTCTCTTGAATAGCCCCAATCATTATATTCAATGTTTGCAATAAATTGATTTTATTATCTTCTTATAAATTCCCCCTGTCAAGTTTACATTGTTTGTATTATATGGATGAGTAGTAGCCTTATATATCTGGAAGGTACTTTAAGTGTTCAGTCCTCTCTTTCGTGCAAACACTCCTGACAATAGTAAGGGTGATCGTAGTAATAATCCGCATCATAGCACCGGTCACAAGGATCCTCACCGCTGCATGCTGCAATGGCAAGGAATATCATGATGAACAATCGTTTCATGACCCTCTTCCTTCCGAGCTCTTCACTCCTTCTCCTGTGTTTCCTTTTTCGAAGCTTCTTGCCTTCTGAGTTCCTCCCTCAGGTCTCGGAGCATCTTCCTGAACTCCTCGATATCCTCCGGCTTTTCAAGGACCAGATCCCTGATGCTGAAGCCCAGTATGGTATCGAGCACATGGTGGAGTGGAATCCTTGCCACAGCTCGCCCTCCTTTGTTCTGGAGACTTAATGATTGCTCCTCCGGTACGACGCCCTCCTGCTGTACCCTGCCATGCCCCCGCCATTGTTCCTCTGAACCACCCCGTACGCTGCGAAGGCCGCCAGGTGCACCAAACCCTTCCGGTACTCCAGTGCCGAGCCGAAGAGCCTCCTGCCCTCATAGCGCAGGTCCCAGCCATGGCCCACGGACTTGTACCGGTCGAACCGGCACGCGGCGATGTCATCGATGAACTGCTGGGACTTTGCCTGATCAATGGGCTTCGATGACTCTGTATCCTGGAGGATTGCATCCATCAGATAGCTCTTCACCAGCTTCCTGTGCAGCATCGCATAAGAGACTTGATTAGAGACCATGTCCATGCCCACCACATTCCCCCCAATGGCAACGAGGATACCCTGCTGTCCGTCCAGGCAGGGGAAGTGCTGCTCATAGTCACCCACGTCGGCCTTCCTTGCCTCGTGGATGTCCCGCATGGCACCGGTGGGAGACTGGACCGACGCATCGACGGCCTGCTCGTGGATGCCATTCCAGACAGCTCCCTGGTCCGACCGGTAGTCCCCCGATCTATACAAGGACTCCTGCACTGACCTGTTCTTCAACCCTCTGATCCGAGGGGACATGATGTAGCCCGAGTCCTTGAAGGTCTTGGACTCGTAGTGCCACCGGC
>ENA-UPTA01002077-UPTA01002077.1-activated-sludge-metagenome-genome-assembly--contig:-NODE-2077-length-21208-cov-5.892450_pt1 | contig 21208 bp, 15 predicted proteins | sample MGYA00238184_ERZ773361 | MGnify/ENA primary metagenome ERZ773361 (study PRJEB29100, sample SAMN05720205) | activated sludge metagenome | isolation source: anaerobic digester from wastewater...
CATTGTCCGAAACGCCGCGTGATGTTTCCCCGTAGAGTGTCAGCAGCACAGTCTGATTATTCGTCAGACCCGCTCCAATCATGATGACCTCCCCGTTGGTGAACGCCACTGGGGCGCCGCCGGCAACGGCATAGGTCGAGACTTCAACATTCACTCCGGAAACGTTCAGCCTCACTGGCAGACCGGCGCCGTTGGTGAAGGTCGTGCTGCCCGGCGCTGCACTTACGGTCACGGACTCGTTCTCGCCCTCCTCGTCATAGAAGCGCACACGATAGAAGCCGTTCGGAAGTCCGTTGATCTGGATTTCATGGCCGACATCCACGCCCTCGCCCATGTCTTCGAACGGCGCAAGCAGGTTGGTGGTGAACTGCACCATGTAGCGGCAGTTGGTCGGGGCGTCGAACGTGAAACGGCTGCTGTCCACGGGGCCCATGACGAACGGAGGCGTGCCGGCATCAGCGGGGTCCAGATTCATCAGATAGGACTCCCCGTAGGTGTAGCCGTTGCTGGCCATCTGTCCGGCCGGTGTCAGGGGATCCAGCCCGTGCCCGATGAGCCACTCATCCGGAACGCCGTCGCCGTTGGTGTCGGCAACCGGCTCGTCACGCGTGATGGTCACCGCCGCGCTGAGCGTCTCCCCCGCGCCCGGACCCGTGATGGACAGGCTGTCCACATACATCTGCCGCTCATCCGTGCCGGCATCAGTCGCATTGAAATAGAACTTGAAGCGTGTCGGCGCTCCGGCCGGAACGCTCAATGTCTGGTCATAGCTTTCGATCCCGTCGCGCCCGTTCGCCCACACATGAATGCTGCCGGAGGAGGCATACTCGAAGTTCATGGTCATGGCCCGATAACCGTAGTTGGTGAACATGGACGCGCCATTGACCGTGACGGTCTGGCTGTTGCCCATATTGATGTTGACCAGTTCCGTGTCGCCCGCCAGCAGACTGAAGCCGCGGTTGGATCCTTCGGCATTGCTGTCATAATTGAGGCCCAGTTTGAAGCTGAACACGGAGCCCGTCGTCATTGCACTGCTGAAGCTGCGGAGGACTTCCGCATTGGCTCCCGATGCAGGCGGATTCGCGTAAAAGCCGAAGGCATTCTCGCCAAATCCCTCGATGCCCGCATTGGTCGGGTTGCCGATGAAGCAGCCGGCCCAGAAGGTGGTCCCGTCCTGCGTGTGGTTGAACGACCACGGCCCGAAGCCCGACCCCTGATTGGCTCCGTCGGCCCAGCCGCCGGTGTAGTTGTCGGCGCTGTCCTGCATGGCGGAGGGCGCTCCCCCTGAAGTCTCGCCCGAAACAATGATCAGGTTGGCGCCGACTCCCAGAAGGATGTTCTCGATGCTCCACGGTGATGCGGCCGCGATCTGTCCCGAGGCGCCGGTCAGCGTGTTCGTCCAGCGCAGATTCCCGTTCGTCACGGCGCTCGCCGTGCCCTGCAGCGTATAGTTCGACACGGAATTCTCCACGGCCAAATCCCCCGGCGGGTTCGTGATCGCCAGTCCCGCGCCGCGGATCGTCACCTGGAAGTAGAGTCCGCCGTTGTTGCTTTCAACCGTCTCTTCACCGTCGGTGGCCTGAATAAAGTAGCGTACGACAGTACCTTCGGCGAATGTGCCGAGATTCGCATTGTACCAGCTGCCGCCGTCGGAACCCCAGTCGGCATTGAGCGTCATTGCGTTGGTTGCCCATGACGTTCCGTTGGTGCTGTGAACAACCTGCACCCCGGTCACGCTTCCAGCCGGACCGGCTTCGGTGTCCACGTACAAATCAGTCGCAAAAGTCGCGTCACCGTCCTCGGGATAATTTTTGGTCCCGCGGATCCACAGGCCGGAAGAGGAGCCCTGTGCAACGGTGAAAGTGTAGTTCTGGCCGTTGTTGTTATCCCACGCCCTGCTGTCAGCCTCGCCCTGCGCTTCAATGTAATACTCCACGACCGTGTCGGCCGGTTGAGTGCCGAGGGTTGCATTGTACCAGGCGCCGCCCTGACTGCTCCAGTTGGTGTTCACGGCCATCACCATTGTGGTCCAGGTGGTCCCGCCGTTCAAACTGTACCCGAGGAGGACATTGGTCACGCTGCCGGCCGGCCCGGCTTCAGAATTAATGTAGATTGGAGTGTCAGATTTGATTTCGCCCGCCACGGGATAGGAATGTGTGCCGCGGGCCCACAGCGCCGGCGCCGCCGTGCCCGCCACGAATATCTTGGTCTCTTTGCCCGACAGGCTGAACGAGAGCCGGCCCCCGCTCGACGTGACCTTTTCCGCCGGATTCAGGACATTCGTGAACTCGGTGCTGTCCTTGCCCACCTCCGGGTTCAGATCCTTGTTCCCATCTCCGAGGTTGATCGCCACCAGAGCCTCTTCGTCATCATAAACCCGGCTGAAGGCATAGGCGCCGTCTGTCCAGCGTTCCTGGAACGAGCCGCGTGTCAGGCTCTTGTACGTCTCGCGGGCGGTATTCAGCGCGGCGATGTGCAGGTAGAGCGGCGCGGTCGTGGCCGCCAGTTTGTTGCCCTGCGCGGGCCCGGGCTGGAAGCCCTTGTCGAACATGCACTCGCGCTGCCAGTCGCCGTCGTCCGGGTTGTCTCCCGACGGACTGCTCCCGTTGTAGTGCCCGCCCTGGTCAAACACATGCTCCGTGCCGTAATAGAGGCAGGGCACCGGCGTAGCCAGATAGAGAAAGCTCAGCGCCGGCCGCAGCTTCCAGACGTCATTCCCGGCGTCGCCGCCGTTCATGAGCGCAATGCGGTTCAGGTCGTGATTGTCAATGAACGCCACCAGGCGGTCGGCGCCTTCTCCGTACTGGCTCTTGTTGTTAAGCTGCTGCGTAAGCTGTCCCGCCCAGCCGTTGTCTACAAACACCCCCTTGATGGTCTGGCTCATGGGGAAGAAAAGCGCTGAATTGAAGGAATAGCCCGTATCCTTGCAGAAACTGGCCAGCGCTCCGTTGTCATAAGAAAAAAGCTCGCCGAAGATGATGAAGTCATTCTTGCCGCGGTAGGCCGCGTGCTTGCGCATGTCGTCCGCCCACTGCTTTATCCAGTTGTATTCCACGTGCTTGATGGCATCGACACGGAATCCGTCGCAGTCCGTCGCGTCAATCAGGTTTTTGAAGGCCTTGGAGAGGATGCTCTGCACCGCGGCGTCCTCCGTCTTCAGGTCGTCCGTGCCCTTGAACTGGCCGAGCAGATTTTCCGGAGAGCAGTCCCAGCAGTTGATGGTCCCGTTGTTGTGGAAATAGTTCAGGTTGTCGAACGGCGCGGGATGCTTGTTGTTCTGGTCCCACCATCCAAAGGTGCTGTTTCCGCTCGCCCAGTACTGTTTATCTTCCAGCTGGTTGTTGCCCCACAGGCCGTTCTTGTCGCACATGTGGTTGGGGGCCACATCGAGAATGACATATATGCCGGCGGCATGGCAGGCGTCAATCAGGTCTTTCAGGTCCTGAAACGTGCCCATGGCCGGATCGCACTTGAAAAAGTTCTCCGGATGGTACTGATGATAAGGGGTGTAGTTCGTATCCTTGCCCTGGTCGTTCATCTGCACACCGGACATCCATACCGCCTTAACGCCCATGCCGGTCAGGTATCCGAGATTGTTCTTCAGGCCCTTCCAGTCGCCGCCGTGGTGATAATTGCGGTTGTACGGAAAGGATTTGCCTTCGCATTTCCAGGCCGGCTTGTAGCCAGCCAGCTGGTCCTCGCCCGAGTCCGCGAAGCGGTCGGTGAAAAGCTGATAAATATTGATATCGCGCCAGTCAGCCGGGCTCGGGGTATAGGTGAAGCCTGATTCGTCCTCCCGGGTTTTAAGACCATAAACAGGATCGTTCACACCCCAGTCACCAATACCGTCTTCCTCCGCGCCCGCCACGAGCGGAATGGAGAGAGCGCATGCGAAGACCGCAAGCAGAGTGAAGATAAGATGGCGAGAATCAGATTTTATCATGGCCGCACCTGTTTCAGATGTTTCAAAAAACTCGGAACCTTGAATAGAGTTAACCGCTTGACGCTGCAATGTAAAGCGCTTTAATTCGTTTTGTTTTGACTTTTTTCCACAGACGTCTATTCTGTGTTCAGATTTTTAGCAGCAATACTGATCCATTCAACTGAATCTGGAGGTGTTTATGGCAAAGGTGAAACTGAAAGGCAATCCGGCTGAAACTTCCGGGAATCTCCCCCGGCCCGGTTCCGCGGCCCCCGCTTTCGAACTCGCGAAATCTGATCTTTCCAATGCCAGACTGGCCGATTTCTCCGGGGAAACCCTTGTTCTCAATATCTTTCCAAGCATTGATACCCCCGTCTGCGCGGCATCAGTCCGCCGGTTTAACGAAGAAGCGGGCAACCGCAACAATGTGGCGGTGCTCTGCATTTCCATGGACCTCCCCTTCGCCCATGCCCGTTTCTGCGAAGTCGAAGGCCTTAAGAATGTGACTCCGCTGTCGGCATTTCGTTCGCCGGCATTCGGGAAAGACTACGGCCTAACGATCACCACCGGGCCCCTGGCCGGCCTGCTGGCACGCGCGGTCATCATCCTGGACCCGAAAGGCAGGATCATCTACAGCGAACTGGTCCCGGAAATCACGCAGGAGCCTGACTACAAGGCCGCTCTCAACGTTCTTCCGTAGAAGTCAGAACTTCTGCCCCATATGCTCCAGCGTCACCGGCGCAGGATTGAACAGGATCAGGGCTTCAGCGGCCTGATCTCTTCCGCGAAAGCGCCGAGTGGACACTGCGGGAAAGAGAGGCCATATTGAACGGCTTGGCGAGGAAACTGATCTCCGCTTCGTGCCCGGGCGCAAGGTTGTCAAGGGTTCCCGCCGCATAGCCGGAAGTGAAAAGGACCCGGATGTCCGGGCGCAGCTGGCGTATCTGATCCGCCAGTTCCCTGCCGTTCATTCGCGGCATCACGAGATCGGTGATCAGCAGGTCAATTCGCCCCTGATATTCGCGAACGGCCTGCATGGCCTTGTCCGGGCGATCAGCCTCCATCACCTGATAGCCCAGCTTGCGAAGCATCCGCGCGCCCAGTTTCAGTATGGTGGCTTCATCTGCCACCAGCAGCACTGTCGCTCCGCCCGTGGGGGCCGCCTCCTCGCTCCGCTCCTTTGGGCCGGGGACATCAATATCCCCATCACAGCGGGGGAGACATATCCTGATGCGGGTTCCGTGACCCGGCCGGCTGTCCACATCAATGAACCCGTGGTTCTGGCGGACAATTCCGTACACGGTGGCCAGACCCAGTCCCGTTCCCCTGCCCACTTCTTTGGTGGTGAAAAAAGGCTCAAACAGCCGCGTAAGAGCCTCCGCATCCATCCCGCAGCCGTTGTCGGAAACACTCAATTCAACATAATCGCCCGGCGCGCATTCCGGGTGAGCCGCACAGGCGGCGCCCCGCAGCCTCGCAAGGCCCGTGGTAATGGTGATCCGGCCCGTGTCCGCAATGGCATCCCGCGCATTGACGCAAAGGTTGGCCAGCAAATGATCTATCTGGGAACCATCCATCATCACCGGAGGAATCTGCACACCGGGCCGCCAGACTAATTCAATGTTCTCGCCAATGAGCCGCTTAAGCATCTTGAGCAGTCCCTCAACAGTCGCATTGATATCCAGCCGGCGGGGCTGAATGGGCTGTTTGCGCGCAAACGCCAGCAGCTGCCGGGTCAGGTCGGCCGACCGCTCCGCCGCATTGTGAATTTCGCGGAGTTCATCGCAAACAGGATCTGCGGGATCAAGCTGGTCCATGGCCAGTTCCACATGGCCGAGGATCAGTCCCAGCATATTGTTGAAATCGTGGGCCACGCCCCCGGCCAGACGACCGACCGACTCCATCTTCTGCGCCTGCGCCAGCTGCTCCCGCAGGCGTTCGCGCTCCGCTTCGGCCTGTTTGCGCTCCGAAATCTCGTTGAACATCACGGCGGCTTCGCCCTCGGCAATCTGAAACGCATACACTTCAAACGCACCCCGGATGCCGCCATAGTCGTAATCCACCTGTTCGCTGCGCCAGCTTTCTCCGAATTGCGCCGCGCGGCGGTAACGGTCGGGGATTTCCGTTTTTGCCAGCGGGGGGAACACCTCTTCGATGGTTTTCCCGAAGTACACCGAGTGATCCATGCCGATGATCCGGTCTGCGGCGGGATTGGCCCCGACCAGCACCAGGCGGCTGTCATCCTCCAGGCGGTAAAGATAAATGCCCATCGGCGAGCTTTCGATGACGGCGCGGAAGGTTTCTTCGCTTTCCCGCCCCTTCTGCTCGACACGCTTCAGGTCGGCCATCTTCTCCTCAACCTTGTGGCGGAGCATCAAATTGAAGACCAGCAGAACCGCGCAGAAACCGGCGGTCGCCAGAATGGCATAGATCAGCGGGCGGATATAGGCCGGGTGACTCAGGGAGCGTCCCATCCAGCGGTTCATGACGGCCCGGCGCTCGTCTTCGGTGATCTGCGCAAACCCGTCCTCCACGAGCTGCAGCACATCCAGACGGCCTTTTGCCACCGCCCGGTGAAAGGCGCCGGTGTAGAGGGTGAAAGAGAGCCTGAAGTCATCCTCCAGGTTCATTTTGTAGAGGTAATACAGGGCCGGAGGCTTGTCCACGGAGAAAACCAGAATATCGCGGTCAGAAGCGGCCTGAATAATGGCCTCATAGCTGGGATATTCCCTGAAATCCTTGACTCCCCCGGCTTTCAGCACATCAATGCAGGCATCGCCGGCTTTCACGCCAATGGGAAATCCGCGCAGCGACTCGATATCCGCAAATCCGCCCAGCGAATGGTGACTGAACACCGGAACCTCAATATCCGCATAGGGACGGGTAAAATCGTAAATCGAAGACCGAACTGAGTTCGAAAAGATCGTGTCGAGAACATCGGCGCGGCCAAGACGCATGTATTCCTGCGCAAGATTCCAGTCCATCGCCATGAGATTGACCCGGACGCCCGTTTTCTGCTCCCAGAGCTTCCATTCGTCCGGAAGAATTCCCCGCAGACCCCCTCCATCATCCCGGAAGATAAAAGGGGGATAATTGTCATCGGAAACAACCGTAATGGTGTCGGGTGCGAGCGGCCCGGCCGATGCACAGCGGATGAAAACATTCCCCACAAAGAAAAAGAAAAATGCGAAGGCCGGGCCACGCTGGCGGCAAACACGAAACAGAACGCATACTGCTGACCGCAAGCATTCTTTCATAGACCTCATGCCCTCCGCATATCCTCGACACAGGCCCCTATGTCTCGCAGCGGACTTATCCGGTTCCGCCGCCACAAATATCAGACCTGCATGATATCCTTTTCCTTGGCAGCAAGGAGCGCATCGATTTTCTTAATGTAGTCGTCGGTGTATTTCTGGATTTCCTCCAGACCCGAATCACGCTCATCCTCTGTGATCTTGCTGCTTTTCTGCAGATTCTTAATGGCCTCATTGGCATCACGGCGGACATTGCGCACGGCAACGCGCTGCTCCTCCGCCTGGCGCTTGGCCACTTTGGTGAGTTCCCGGCGGCGCTCCTCGGTCAGTTCCGGAATCGGAATGCGGATCAGACGGCCGTCGCTGATCGGCGTGACGCCGATGTTGGCGGCCAGAATAGCTTTTTCGATTGCGGGCAGAGCGGATGGGTCGTAGGCGTTGATCACAATCAGGCGCGGTTCGGGCGTTGAGATGCCGGCGATTTCCCGCAGGCGCGTGGCGGCGCCGTAGTAGTCCACGGCGATGTGATCCACGAGGCTTGGCGACGCCTTGCCGGTGCGCAGCCCCGCAAGCTCCTGCTGCAGGTACTCCAGCGCCTTGCTCATCTTGTCGTCGCTGTCGAGCAGTATGTCGTCGAGCGTTTCCATGCTTTTCCTCCCTTGCGCTACTGATGCACCACGGTGCCGACAGGCTCGCCCTTCAGCACGCGCACAATTTCATCATCCTTGAACCAGTTGAACACAATAATCGGAATGTCATTTTCCATGCACAGCGAAAAGGCCGACGAATCCATGACTTTGAGGCGTTTGTTCAGCGCCTCCTTGTAAGAGATATCGTCGTAGCGCACGGCGGAGGGATCCTTGACGGGATCGGCTGTGTAAATGCCGTCCACCTTGGTCCCCTTCAGCAGGGCGCCGGCCTTGATTTCGCAGGCGCGCAGCGCGGCGGCGCTGTCGGTTGTGAAATAGGGGTTTCCGGTTCCGCCCCCGATGATCACAATGCGGCCCTTTTCCAGATGGCCAACGGCCTTGGCGGCAATCGCCGCCTCGGCGATGCGGGGCATTTCGACGCCCGACATCACGCAGGTTTCCACCCCGAGGTTTTCGAGCGCGGACTGCAGGGCAAGGGCGTTGATCATGGTGGCCAGCATGCCCATGTTGTCGCCCCGGGCGCGGTCAATGCCGCCCTCAAGGCCCGAAAGTCCGCGGAAGATGTTGCCGCCGCCGTTCACAACGGCCAGTTGAATGCCCGCGTCATGCACTTTTTTAAGCTGTCGGGCCGCCTTCTGGAGCATTTCTGGAGACAGGCTTTCGCTTTTGTCCCCGTCCTGGAATGCTTCCCCGCTCAGTTTAAGCAGAACCCGTTTGTACTTCATTTGAACTTTTCCAGATGCCATCTTGATCTTTCGCTGATAATTACTAGATTAAACGCTCATGATAAATGACGGAACACGGGCGGAGCAAGGTAAAAACCTCACCCGGTTGCAAAAACCCGTGCCGTCCTGTATGCTTTTAGACGGAGAGATGGAAATTGGACAGAAAAGACTTATCGCTGATCACTGAAGGATGGGATTACAACCCCCGCGAAGTTCGCGCGCGCTGGGTTAAAACCGCGTCGGGCGAGGCGGAAGTGCAGCTTCGGCTTGATTTGGGCGTGCTGCAGATGCGCGCGGAGGGCCGGCCCGACGGCCAGACGCCGCGCGGATTTCCTTCGCTTCTGGACTATTATGAGGAACTGGAACGCACCGTGCCGGAGGATCATCCCTCGCTTCAGTTTGACGAGGACATGTGCGCAGAACTTCAGCAGGAGGCGGTCCAGTACTACTATCGCTACCTGGCCTATTCCGCGCTGGGCCACCTCGACGGGGTCATCGCGGACACGGACCACGACCTGTCCATTTTCGACCTTGTGGCCGAACACGCCATTGATGACGATGTGGCGTGGCAGTTCATTCAGTTCTTCCCCTATGTCCGCATGATGAACAGCAAGGCGCTGGCCGAAAAGGGGCTGCGCGAGAAGAACTATGACGAAGCCCTGGCCGCGGTGGAGGAAGGCCTCTGCGACATCCGCAATTTCATGCAGGACTATACGGACGAGGACGAGGATTTCGAGGACTGTCCGGAAATCCGCACCCTGCAGTCGCTGCAGCACAAGATCATACGGATGCAGCCGCGGAGCGAAGAGGATCGCATTCACGAGGAACTCGCGGCCTCCATCGCCAGCGAGAACTACGAGCACGCCGCCCGCCTGAGGGATCGGCTCAAGAAGCTCGGGAAAACCCCCTTCTGACGCACGGCGAAAGGCCGGGAAAAAAGGAAACCTGATGAAAAAGCAGATCCCTTGGGAACTGTACAGCCGGATTATTCAGAACGTGCCGATCGCATGCGTGGATGTGGCCATTGTCGCCAATGGCGCGGTCCTGCTGGTGCGGCGGAAGGACGACCCCGCAAAAGGCCAGTGGTGGCTTCCGGGCGGACGGGTGCTCAAGGGGGAAATGATGAAGGCCGCCGCGGCGCGCAAAGCGCGCGATGAAGTGGGCATCGAGTGCCATGTGGGACCCATTGTTCATACGGCGGAAACAATCTTTCCCGACGGGCCGGGCGGCATCAGCATCCACAGCATCAACAGCTGTTTCTTCATGTATCCCGTGAAGGCAGACTTCAAACCGTCGCTGGACAGCCATCACACAGACGCAAAATGGGTCCGAAGGATTCCCAAAGGCGTTCATCCCTATGTGGAACAGTGCCTCATGGGCGCCGGCCTCTCAAAATGAGTCCGCGCAGAGCCGCGCAGGCGGGCGTTCCGGTCTTCTTCACCACAGGTTGTTGTGAATGCGGGAGGGATCAAGGCGGTCCTCTCCCTGAAGGTTTTCATTCGGGTGGCCGGCAGCGATCAGCGCGAACGGGAAAATGTTTTCCGGCACATTCAGAATCTCGCGGCAGGGATTGAAGCGGTCGGGAATGGGATGAATTGCGATCCACACGGCCCCGAGGCCCAGGGCATGGGCCGCCAGCAGAATGTTTTCGGCGCAGGCCGAGCAGTCCTGCACCCAGTAGCCCGGAATTTTCTCGAGCGCTTCGTCGCCACAGACCAGAATGCCCAGCGTGGCCGTGTCCAGCATTTCGCATTTGGGCATGGCGGCGGAAAGTTTCCGGAGAACAGCGGTGTCGGTTATGACAACAAAATGCCACGGACGCTGATCGCCGGCCGAAGGGGCCACGCTGGCCGCCTTCATCAGAATTTCAATCTGATCCCCCGCCACCGGCTGACGGGTGAACTTGCGAATGCTTCGCCTTGAAAATATTGCCTGCAGTGCGTCCATAACCGTAATCTCCTTCCAAATCGAGGCCATTATGAAAGTCGACCGGGAATCAGGCAATCACATTCTCGCACAGCTTTTCGCGGAGGCCTCCTGGATGACACTGCAGGAAATGCTTGCGCAAAGGCGGGGTCATGCTAAACTGAATCCTGCATGATTAACAATTACAGGAGGAGATCATGAAGTTATATCAGGTATTGAGCATTCTGGCTGTTGTTTCTGTTGCACTGGCTGCCGGCTGCAGCAAGGGCACGACAGAACAGGCGGCGCCCGCAGCGGGCGTGGCGGCAGCTTCTGACGAAGGATTCGTCGCAATTGACTCCAGTCTGCTGGAGAAGGTGAAATATGACGGCGCAGCCCAGACGCTGACGGTTGTGTTTGACAGCGGTGAAACGTATGTCTACGCCGGCGTGCCCCAGGCGATCTATGACGGCCTGATGGCCGCGCCCTCAAAGGGTTCGTTCTTCGAAGCCAGCATCAAGGACGCCTTCCAGTTCGAAAAGAAATAATTCGCGGGGCTTTCCACATGCGCACCCGGAGCAAATGCTCCGGGTGTTTTTTTATGCGGTTGCAATCCGCGGGCCTCTGCCCTTAAAATGCACCGCGTGATGTGAGGAGAACTTATGCAGTCAGACTGGCTTTCTGTTCTTGCGGCCGCGGCGGGATCATATCTGCTGGGGTCAGTCCCCTTCGGGCTGCTGCTGGCCCGTGCCAGGGGAGTTGACATCCGCTCCGTGGGCAGCGGGAACATCGGCGCCACCAATGTGTTCCGGGCCGTCGGGAAAGGTCCCGGCCTCCTGACTTTTTTCCTCGATTTCCTCAAGGGGCTCCTCCCCGTGCTGGCGGCCGGACACTGGCTGGCTCCGGACACAGCCGCGCCGATTCTCTGCGGCTGCGCGGCAATTGCCGGGCATATATGGACTGTTTTCGCGCAATTCAGGGGCGGGAAAGGCGTCGCCACGGGCGCGGGAGTCGTGGTGGGCATTGCATGGGAGGCTGTTATTATCGGCCTGATCTGCTGGATCATCGTCTTTGCCCTTACCCGTTATGTTTCACTGGCCTCCATTATCACGGCTGGTTCGGTCGGAATATCCGGATGGATTCTCTATCCCGGCCGCCGGCTGGTTCCCGCGACACTGACCCTGCTGGCCGCACTGGTCATTGTGCGGCACCGTTCAAACATCGTCCGGCTGCTCAAGGGAACCGAAAATCGCTTTGACTTCAAAAAGAAAAAGGAAGGCGCAGAATGAAAAAAGTTGCGGTAATCGGTGACGGAGGCTGGGGCACCGCGCTGGCCACGGTTCTGCAGGCCAACGGGCACCACGTCACAGTCTGGGGTCCTTTTGCAGATTACATCGGAGAAATCATGGCCGCCCGCGAGAACCGCAAATTCCTCCCCGGCGTAAAACTTCCTCCGGAGATTCAATGGACAGCAGACCGGGCGGAGGCGGCGAAAAACGCAGATGCCTGGGTCCTGGCTGTGCCATCGAAGTTCTATGAAGAAGTGGTTGCGTCCTTTCGTCCGTTTGCAGATAAAAACACACACGCCATCAGCGTGACCAAGGGACTGGACCGGAAAACGCACCGGCGCATGAGTGAAATGGCCGCGGATCTGCTTCGGGGAGGCCCCATTGTCGCCCTCACCGGTCCAAGCCATGCGGAAGAAGTCGCCCGCGGCATTCCAACCGCCGTGGTCGCCGCCTGCGAGGATCACGCGCGCGCCGAGTTTGTGCAGGAACTGTTCAGCAACCCGCGCTTCCGCGTGTACACGACAGACGACACCGTCGGCGCCGAACTGGGCGGCTGTCTCAAGAATGTGATCGCCATCGCCGTCGGGGTCAGCGACGGGATCGGCTTCGGGGACAACACCCGCGCCGCGCTGATCACCCGCGGACTGGCCGAAATGAAGCGTCTTGGATGCGCACTGGGGGCACATGCCGAAACCTTTTCCGGGCTGAGCGGCATGGGCGACCTGATCGTCACCTGCACCAGCAGGCTCAGCCGCAACCGGGCGGTAGGCGAAAAACTGGGCCGCGGCCAGTCCATTGAATCCATTCTTGCCGGAATGGAACAGGTGGCCGAAGGCGTGGCAAACAGCGCCTCGGCCCTCGCGCTGGCCGAAGCACACGGCGTGGAAGTTCCCATCACGCAGGAGGTGAACGACGTGATTCACAGGGGCAAAAATCCCAAGCTTGCCGTGCAGGCCCTGCTGACGCGTGATCCGCGGCCCGAGAGAGATTCCCCGTGAAAATCCACCTCGGGATTGTGCTGGCGGCCGGGGCATCGTCCCGGATGGGCTCCCCGAAGGCGCTCCTGCGGCCGCCGGACGGCATTCCCCTCGCCCTCCATCAGATCCGGCTGCTAGAATCGGGGGGATGCTCCAAAACCGCCATTGTACTCGGAGCGGAGGCCGACCGCATTGCGCCGGAACTCCCGGGAGTCCGCATCATCCTGAATCCCGCGTGGGAATCCGGGCGGCCGTCGTCCGTTCTGGCCGCGCTGAAGGGCGCGGCGGATTGCGAAGGCATGATCATCCTGCCGGTGGACACGGTCGGCATCCGGCCCGAAACCATAAAACGTGTTCTGGAATTTTCCGATACGGCTGAATGGCCGGCGGTGCGTCCGGTCTGCAGGGGAATTCGCGGCAAACTGGTGTGGATTTCGTCCGCGCTTTCAGATGAAATCATACAGAAGAACTATTCCGAAAGGCTGGACGACCTCCTTGCGGACCGGGCCTTCGAACTGGAAGTGGACGATCCGGCCATTTTGCGGAACATCAACACGCCAAAAGACTGGGAAGAAGTCTCCGGACAGCTCTGAAATCAGGATTCGAGCAGGAAACGCACCAGCCGGCCCGAAACCCATTTCCGATATTCGGCGGTGGAACGAATGTCGTCTATCGGAGATACTTCGTCCGACGCGCGCTTCTCAACCTCCGCCAGCGTTTCCTCACTCGCGGATTTTCCGATGATCCATTCCTCCAGTTTCGGCAGACGGACGGTCGTTGGGCCCACGCTGCCCAGCGCGACGGCGCAGGTTTCGAACGATCCGGCCTTCACCGAGAACCGGGCCGCGCACATCACCTTGGAGATCGCCTGCGCGGCGCGCGTGCCGAGCTTGCGGAACACCTCAATCTCTCCGGCGGCACGCTTCGGGAGTACAAAACGCACGATCATTTCATCGGGTTTCAGGTCAATCCTGCGGTAGGCGAGGAAAAATTTCGTCAGCGGGATCGTGCGCTCTCCGGTCCGGCTCGCCACGACGGCCTCTCCGCCGGTGATCAGCAGCGCAGGAGCCAGATCGCCCGCCGGGCTGGCGTTGGCCACATTGCCGCCAATGGTGCCAAGCGCCTGAATCTGGGGCCCGCCCACTGTGGCCGCGGCGGCCGCCAGGGCCGGCAGATGCTTCTGCACCGGTTTGGAACTCCGAATGTGCGCGTGCGTCACGCCGGCGCCAATGACAACGGCGCCGTCATCCTCTTTAATCCCCTGCAGTTCCTTCAGCCCCTTGATGCTGATCACGCGCGGAGGCGGCTCCATGCCTGCCGCCCACTGAACCATCAAATCGCTTCCTCCCGCCAGAAGCCGGCCGCGGGTGGACTCGTTCGCCAGGAGCTCCAGCGCCTCTTTGAGCGTGGAAGGGAAACGGCAGTCTGATTTTTCCAGCTTTTTCATAATCACTTCCGGGGCCAGTTTTGCGCCGCCAGCCTGACAGCTTCAATGATTTTCACATAACCCGTGCAGCGGCAGATATTGCCGCCATGAGCATCCAGAATGTCTTCTTCTGTCGGCCGGCTGTTTTTCGAGAGAAGCGCGAAGGACGCCATGAGCATGCCGGGGATGCAGAATCCGCACTGAGATGCGCCCGCCGAAACATAAGCCTCCTGAAGCACCCGGCCCTGCTCGGTTTTCTCCAGCCCTTCCACGGTCAGAATCTGCGTTCCATCGGGCACCTGCCCCGCGGCCACCAGACAGGAGGTCACCGGCACGCCGTCCAGCAGCACCGTGCAGGCGCCGCACTCTCCCTCGCCGCAGCCTTCCTTGCATCCGGTGAACCGCATATCCTCGCGGATCACATCCAGCAGCCGACGCAGCGGAGGAAACTCCAGCGTCTTCTCCTCGCCATTCACGTTCCAGGTTCTTTTCACGTTGCTCATAGTCTATCCATTCTGATGCTTTGCGCGGTGCAGCGTGAACAGATCCTCCGGCATGATGGGAATCCGGTTGCACCGCAGCCCCGTGGCGTTCTCAATGGCGTTGGCGATGGCAGGAGCCAGCCCGTCCATCGGCATCTCCCCGATGCCTTTCGCGCCGGGCGGAGAAAATTCGTAGGGATATTCAACAAAGGTGATGTCGAATTCGGGAATGTCCGGCATGGTCGGCACAATGTAGGTCTGCATGCGGTCGGCATCATATTTCCCGTTGCGCACATCCATCTTCTCCATCAGCGCATAGCCAATGGTCTGCACCAGCCCGCCTTCCGCCTGCGCCTTGCAGTTGAGCGGATTGATCATGCGCCCGACGTCGAAACAGGCCGTCACTTTCTTGAGCCGGATTTCAAAGGTCAGGGGATCCACCTCCACCTCGGCCGCATTGCATCCCCAGGAAAACGCCGGATATGCGTCTCCCTTGAACGTGCTCTGGTCCCACTTCAGATCAGGCGGGAGCGTGAACTGATGCTCCGTCCGCAGACGGCCGTGCTTGTCAAGATACGAGGCGGCAATCTGCCGGAAGGGCAGCGCCTCGCCGCTGCAGACGAACCTCCCGTTTTCCAGGACAACCGGCCGGCCTTCAAAAACCTCTTTTGAGGCGAACTCCTCCAGCGCCGCCTTCAGCTTCAGGCCCGCGCCATGAACGGTATGCCCGACGACCATGGTCGTGCGCGAGGCCACCGTCGGCCCGCTGTTGGGGCACAAAGAAGTGTCGGGAAGCGGACAGCGGACATCGTCAAGGGGTATGGAAATCGCGTCAGCCGCGATCTGATCCATGATCGTGAAAGCGCCCTGCCCCATTTCTGTCGAGCTGATGCGTATGTTCACCCCGGGATGGTTTGGTTCAATCCAGTCCAGCTCAACGGCGCCCTTTGCCTTGAAGCGCGCCTCGCCGTCGCCGGTGAAGCCGGATCCGTGGGCAAAAAATGCCAGGCCGATGCCGTACCACTTCTTGTGTTTTGGATTACCCCGGCTGGACTGCTTCAGTTTCTTTGCAAAATCCGACCGGTCCAGCACCTGATCCAGAACGGCTGGAGACCCCACACTGTCTTTCAGCACCATGCCCGTGGGGGTGACATCCCCCTGCACAAGACAGTTCTTCCGGCGGAATTCCTGCGGGAGCATGCCGCAGGCTTTCGCCAGCTCCTCGATATGCGATTCAAAAGCCCAGGTCGCCTGCGGGGCGCCGAAGCCGCGAAAAGCGCCGCAGGGGAACGTGTGCGTCTTGAAAATGCGGCCGTCCACAAAAACATTGTCGCACCGGTAGCCCATGGCCGCATGCAGAATACCGCGCGCGAGAACCACCCGGCTGATCGTCGTATAGGCGCCGCCGTTCAGCAGCAGTTCCGCGTGAATCGCTGTGATCGTGCCGTCCTTCTTCAGTCCGGTCTTCAGGCGGCCCCAGGACGGATGACGCTTGGTCGTGAACAGGATGTCCTCGTTCCGGTCGAAAACAATTTTCACCGGATGACGCGACTTCATGGCCAGCAGCGCACAGTAGCCGGCAATCAGCGTGGGATACTCCTCCTTGCCGCCGAACGCGCCGCCGGTCATCTCCTGCTTCACGCGGATTTTCTCGGGCGGCAGATTGAGCGTCAGGCACAACTCCGGATTGATGAAATAGGGACACTGCAGACTGCCGCGGATAAACACCCCTCCGTCGTCCGTCATTTCGGCGATCATGGCCTGCGGCTCAATATAGAGCTGCTCCTGATAGCCCGCCCAGTACTCGCCGGTGACAATCATATCCGCTTCTGAAAAACCCTTTTCGATGTCACCCTTGACCGTGGTCTGCTCGCCGAGCGAATGAAGCGAGGAATCCTGTTTCTTGTACAGGTCCACAATTTCCTCCATGTGGAAGATGCCCGGAAGCTCCTCAATGTCGGGATGGAAATGGCGGGCGGCCTCCTCGGCCAGCTCACGGTCGGGAGCGGCCACCAGCGCCAGCGGCTCCCCCAGATAATTGATTTCATCGTGCGCGATGAAGGGCATGTCATGGATGAAAAGGTCCGCGATGTTCTTGCCGGGGATGTCATCCGGGAGGACCACGCTGACCCGGCTCCAGTCAAATTCCTCATCCCTTTTCAGGGAGCGCAGGCGGCCGTGTGCCACCGGTGAACGAACGACTTTCCCGTACCAGCAGCCCGGCACGTCAATATCGTCCGTGTAAACCGCGCGGCCCCGGACCTTGTCGGGCGCATCCACCCGCGTGCTGTCAGCGCCCACGTGTCCTGATTTGATTTTGCGTTTTGGGCCCATGCTCCGTGCTCCTGAAAATAGTCCTGCAAAGACTATAAACGAATCCGGATCAAACGCAAAAAGAAATGCCCGGGCGCGCGCAAAAAACCGCCGGCCCCGTGAGGGGCCGGCGGCCTGCGAGGCATTCACAAACCGTTATTCCGGATTCACGCCGATGCGGATAATCCTGTGCGCGGCGGCATCGCCAAGAATGGTGACCTGTCCGCCGGACACCGTATAGTCTGTGTTCTCGACCAGCAGTTCCCAGTCCCAGCTTCCATCCTCCAGAACGGTGTCGGCGCCGTAAACTGCTCCCAGAGTGTATCCGGCCGGCACGTCGAAGGTGAAAGAACTGCCGCCCGCTCCGGGAACAATCTCGCCGATCTCGGGAGGACCGGCAGGCGCTTTGGTCACATACATGCGGTTGAAGTAGAAGTTCTCCTCGTCCCCGCTTCCTCCGTTGTAGTTGTAGAATTCAATCTGGTCAATCGTGCCGGGCAGCACCACATCCTCCACCAGCACCGGCGTCTCTTCGGCGCCGCGCAGGAAAGAGAAGGTGAACGTGTTCGGGGCCGTGCAGATGGCCTGCACCCGGCCCATGAAGCCTCCGGCCAGATAATTGGACCAGATCACCACGGGGGTTCCGGCATCCAGCTTGTACGACCAGGTGTCACCGCCGCTGTTGTAAAGCTCGAACCGCTCGTACGGAGTACCCTCAAAATCGCCCTTCAGCTTGAAGCCCTTTGTGCCGCCGCTGTAGTTGTAGGCCACGTCAACAGAGAACGTCTGCCCGGACACCATCGGCGCGGGGAACTCGCGCGAAACTTTGATCTCCGGCAGAGGATCGGGCTGGGCTCCGGTATAATTCGCATACAGTCCGAACGCCGTACCGCCTTCATTAATGCCGCCGATGGCGGAGGCCCCGATGAACTTTCCGCGATAGGAATCGTTTGTCTCCGGGCTGAGCGTTTCCGTCCAGTCGGAAAAGCCCGTGACATGAGCCGGCGAGTTGGACCAGACCCCGCCCTCGTACAGCGAGGAATCGTCATACGCGTCAAACTCCGGCCGTTCGGTCACGGTGACATCCAGATAGGTGCTGGCGTCCCCGCCGTCGTTGGCGGTCAGGCGGGTCTGCCCCGCCGCAAGAACCGTGGCCTCAAAGGTGAGGCTGTTCGACCCCGACTGGAAATCAACCGAAGCAGGCACGGTCATCACCGCGGTGTTGGTGCTGCCCAGGAATATTGTGTCGGGCACGGCACCCTTGCGCGTTACGGTATAGGTTTCCGTTGTTCCGCCGGTCCATATGTCATCACGGCCCGTGATGGTCAGTTCCGGGGCCTGCACGGTGACATCATACGTTGCAAAGGCGCCGCTGGCCGCGTTGCTGGCGGTCAGCGTGGCGGTTCCAAACCATACCGGAGTGGCTTCAAACACCAGGCTGGTGCTTCCGCCCCCGAAGGCTGCGCTGTTGGTCACGGTCAGCACGCCCTCGTCGGAACTGCTCAGGATGATATCGTCACCCACGCCGCCTTCGCGCGTCAGGGTGTACTCCGCCGGGATCCCCGGTACCGTCAGTTCCCATGGTCCGGCGATGTAAAGAACCGGAAGCGCGGGCTTCACTTCATATTCCGCCCATGCGCCGGTCTCTTCGTTGCTGGCAATGAGCGTCGCTTCGCCGGCCGTCAGGCTGACGACCGTGGCCAGGAAGCTCACGGTGTTGGACCCTTCTTCAAATTGCACACTCCCAGGAACCGTGACGGCATTGGTGTTGCTGCTGCTGAGCACGATGTTGCTCCCCACCGGGCCGCTGCGCTCGATCACGAATTCATAATCGCCCAGCGCGCCGGGATTCCATGTGCCGTCGGAAAACACCAGGCTCACGCGCTCATCTCCCGCGATCTGCAGGTTGTTCATGAAGATCGCGTAGTTGGCATTGTCCCCTATCGGATCGGCCGTGTAGCCGCCGCAATACATGGCCACGCTTGTCGCGGGTTCGCCGTGCACAATATTCGTTGTGTAGGCCAGATTGACTCCGCCGGTCACCGACCGGGTCAGATACACCTCAATCCCTCCGGCCAGCTGGGTGATTTCCACATTCACCACGGCGCCCGGCGAATATTCAGTCGAAATGATCTGCTGATTGACCTTGAACACATTGCCCGGAGTTACATCAATCAGGTTGGCAAACTGCCCGCTCTGGGAGGAAATATCCACGCCGCGGCCGCCGCCGTCCCAGTTGTAGGTGAACGTGAAGCTGAGGACATTGCCAACCCGCAGCGCGCCGCCGAGGTTGCGGCTGGCGTTGCACCATCCGTTGGACCCGTCGCCCATGAAACGGAAGGAATACCCGTTGGTGGAATTCAGGTCTCCGCCGCCGCCCGCCGTGGAGTCTCCGAGTTCCGCATCCTTGTTCCAGAAATTCCAGGGGCCCAGACCCAGACCTTCATTTGAACCGTTGGTGAAAGTTGCCGGCGTGTAGTTGCCCGCCTCGTCATGGGCGATGACGTTCGGCGTTTCCGTGACCGTGACCTCAAAGGGAGCACTCGCGGCCGAAGCGTTTGTGGCTGTAATCTGCGCCGCGCCCGCCATGCCGATCACGGCGGGGAAGCTCACAGAGTTCTGGCCGGACGGGAAATCCACAGTGGCGGGAACGGACAGGACATTCGTGTTGGAGCTGGACAGGTTCACGGTGTCGTCCACCATGCCGAGGCGCGTGACGGTGTACCATTTCGTGCTGTTGGTCCAGGCCGCGGCGGGGCCGTTCACCTGAAGCGTCGGAACCTGAATGTTGACGACATACGTCGCTGAAGCGCCGGTGGCCGAGTTGGTGGCGGTGATGGTCGCTGCGCCGTTGGTCACACTGACCACCGCTGCCGTAAAGGTCAGACTGTCCACGCCCGTTTCAAAAGACACCGATGCGGGCACCGTCAGCGCATCCTCGTTGTCGCTCGAAAGATCAATGTCATCGCCCACCGCGCCGATGCGGCCCAGCGTGTATGCATAGTCTCCCAGCGCGCCGGGATTGGCGTCGCCCGCCGTAAAGGAGAGGATCAGCGGATCGGGCGGCGGTGTGCCTTCCTGATTCAGTTCAAGATTGTCGAAATAGCTCTGACGCGCATCGGGCGCATCAGAAGCCAGTCCTGAAGAATAGAAGCGCATGCTTCCAAGATACCCGTAGCCATTGGCCACAGTTACCGTTGCCGAGAATGTTTCCGAGCCGTCCCGGCCTGTTGCCTGCACGGCGATCTGGTCAGCCGCTTCCTGCGTGAACGTCCAGCGCATGGTGTTGGTGCCGAATTCTGCCAAGGCGACATTCCCGTTCATGTAGATCTCGCCGGGAAAACTTCCGTGGTTCACATTGATCACTTCTTCATCCAGCGCATACAGGCTGAACCCCTTGTTCCCGCCGGAGGAATCCCAGTTCACTCCGAAATCGAGCGCGAAGGTGTCGCCCGTGTTAAGGGCCTGCGAGAAATCGCGGTCAATATTGATGTAGCCAACCTTGCCCACATAGCCAAAGGCCAACCCCATGTTCAGGCCGGCACCGGCACTGTCCCAGATGCCATGTCCGGCGAATCCGCCCTGTGCATCCGCGACAACACTCCACGGGCCGAAACCGGTGCCGCCGTTGGATTCATTGGTCCAGCCGCCGGGATAATTGGCGGCGGAATCCGTATAGGTTGCCCCCATGAGATTTCCTGCAAACGCCAGCGCTGCAGTCAGGACAGACATCAGTGTGTACTTAGTCATGATCAGTCTCCTCGTTTGGATGATTCTGCAGGACTATACGCTGAAAACCGGGGCCAGTGCAAGAAAAATTAAAGCGCTTTACCGATTTTACCCGTGTAGTGCTCTATCACCTCCAGAGTGCCGTATGGACCCGGCCGGGACGACACATAACCTCCGGCGGCACGCACCGTGCGAATGACCCCCTCCGCGGCATCCGCCGGACACCCCACCAGCTCTGCCGACTGGCCGTCCAGCATCGGAATGTCGTTCTGATCGTTCCCGATCGCCAGCGTTCGAGCCAGCTTCTTCCGGTCATGCCCCAGACTCTCCGCAAGCACCCGGCCCTTCCCCAGAAAATCGGGAATGGCAAACACATAGCCCCCGTTGATGAATACTTCCGCCTGCGGCATGTCCTTGAGACACGCCGCCATCTCGGACGACAGCGCCGCGGGACGGCCATCGGACGGATCAACCAGGAAAACCGTCGCGTCCTCACGCACAAAGGTCTCCTTCGGAGCGTATTTCTCCATCCAGCC
>ENA-UPTA01002082-UPTA01002082.1-activated-sludge-metagenome-genome-assembly--contig:-NODE-2082-length-21177-cov-5.325253_pt1 | contig 21177 bp, 7 predicted proteins | sample MGYA00238184_ERZ773361 | MGnify/ENA primary metagenome ERZ773361 (study PRJEB29100, sample SAMN05720205) | activated sludge metagenome | isolation source: anaerobic digester from wastewater...
TTCAGCGAAGCCGTCACGCTCCAATTCAATCGTAAACCGAGGCCCTGCTGTGACAGCCGAGAACCTGGCCCTGACTCCGTCGCGTGGTTCGACCGCGAAACTCTTCCTGTCACTCTTCAGGGTCCCGCCATAGGCGAACCATCCGAAGAGCGGATCATCGGTAAGGACCGTCTGAGCTGTCCTGAAGATGGCTCCATTGCCGAGGTCAGCCTCACCGTCATAGAACCATGCACCGCGGTCAATTTCCTTTCTTATCCAGGCATTTCCGCGCTTTGATTCCATGAATGCCCATCCCATAGCCCCGTCATTCTCCTTGCCCGGGAACCAGTAACCATATCCCGATTCAGGGGTGCCGGTGTTCATAAGGGCATAGGGAGCAAGATAGGATGCATATCCGAGTTGAAGCCAGTCATAAGGTTTGTCTGCAAACCTGATTGCATAATCGAGTATTGACCATCCTCCCATCCTTGCCATATAGCTCAGGCAGTGGTTGTCAGAACTGTATGTGAAATCGCTTCCCAGCAGGAAATACTTGGCCTCGAGCCATCCGCGGACAGCCAGTCCGGCAACATTCTGCCTCTCCATGAACTCCCTTGCATCAGCCTTGCTGACCGAGGGATGAGAATACCATACACTGTCATTCTTGTCATACCAGAGATTGGTGTCCGGCTGCATCTCGTTGAGAGTGCCGTACTTAGCGAAGGCATACGATGATTCAAAGGCGGTACGGTCAATTGCATACTCTGACCTGAAGGGATATTTGTCATCATAGACGAAATATTTTACCTTCTTTTCATACTCTGCCCGCAGCCAGCCAGCCTCACTCTGCCGACCTTCCTTCTCAAGATCTGCGATAAGGTTCTCAATTACCAGCTCATTGTAGCAACCCCATTTATAAGTCTCATACCACGGCAGGATCTCGTAAGGATAAATGAAATAGGCCCTGGCGGTCTGCCATGCACGCTCCAGGTAACCAGCTGCATCAAGGTAATGAACCTTGTCAGGATACATCTTCGCTATCTGGTACATGTGATAATACAGCATGGTGACATGCGGGTAGTCATAAGATCTCCAGATCTTCATCTTGTCAAGGTTGGTTGTCCTGATCTTTGCCCGTTCCGCAGGGTCACGGGCCACCTTCCAGTTGGGCACACCATAGACGCCGTAGGGATAAGGATCATCTTTATCAGTCCGCTGCAGCCCGTTCCACACAAAATACTTCAGGTAATATTCTACTGCATCAATCTCCTTCTGATCAGGGAAATAGACGTTCTTGGCAGCCACATACGGCGCCTTGCAAAGGCCAGGATCATCGCATGCCAGCACATACCCCCACCATCCGTCAAAGCCATCGGTGTTGTCAGGCCCGCGGAGGATGCCGTTTTTCATGTCATATGCAGAAAAGAGACCATTGTACCATTTGGTTGTGTCACGGTGCTGAGTGCTGTTGACAATAAATGAACTCCTCTTCTTCACCAGGGTCTCAAGAGGCTCAGTGGCGAAAAACTCAAGGTAAGTCTTCAATCCCTTGCCGTAATGTACCGTGAGCATATTTTCCCCAAGCTTCCGGAAGCTGACTTCATAAACATGGTGGCCCGGCTTTTTCTCTCCCAGGTAGTTTATCTCCGTCTGCGCCGGGAACTCTGCCTCAACCGAATCAATCAGATTCTTCGTATGAAGTGAGAACTGCGCCTTCAGGTCAGTGGGGAGTGTCATACCCGGGACCACCCTGATATCAAACAGTCCCTCATCATATAGCAGCTGCCGCATCATATCCCAGCTGTCGGCCCAGGCAATCCTGAACCGGTACTTAAGAGCTTCACGGCCGGTGCTTCCACCTATTGTTACGGAGGTGTTGGGCTGCCTCCAGGTGCCGCTCTCCACACCAGCGGCGGCCACTGCAGAGTGCATGTAAACCCTGTATCCCCCCCTGCCGCCATCGAAATACTCCAGACCTGTCCCTTCTCCCGGAAGAATCATAAGATAAGGCGGTTCACCTGACGGACGGGTGAAATAGAGAAATGATCCATTACCTGAAATGAAGTGATGTTTTGTGAAACTACGTTCAAATATTGTATCGGGATTTTCACTACGGGCGATGCTCCAAGGCAGGTAAAGACCAAGATCTCCTATCTCAACCTCCTTCCCCTCACGTGTGCCGATCTCAAGCTCCCAGTCCAGGGCATTCCCTGCAAGGGAGAAACGCTGCGTCAGCGTAACCGGGTCACCGGCATCGTCAGACTCTATCACGGCCCTGCCGCCATCATCCTTCAATGAACCTGGCCTGTTGTACGGCCTTTCGGTCCATGCTCCGTTACCGGTCCTGTAGACAAGCTTCACCCTGCCCCACGGAGCGCGGCTGTTTACAATGTCAGCACCGTAACGGTCAAGCGGATCGGTGACCGAAGCCAGACCGTCATTTGTGACAAGGGCCCTCATCCTCTCACTCTGAAACACCCTCCCCCCGGAAGTGTCCTGGCCATTAATGACTGTGGCGGCTCCGCAGAGTGTGAGCAGTGAAAGGATGAGCAAGCCCTGAATGATGGATCTTCCCCTTATCATATCAGTCTGCATTTCTATTGATCCATACTATTGATGTGGGACTCCAGTCCCTGGGCTCCTCTCCTTCCCTGGGAGCTCCGGCCCCGATGACCCTGTTCAGTCTCAGGTAGTTGGGGATAGCCAGGAGATCGGTTCCGTCACTCCATTTGCCCTTTATTGTAATGATGCCACCGAACATGTCACCGCGCCATTCGGCTGCAAGAGGTGCCTCAGCTATACGCTGGTTTATGTCAGGCTGGTCAGCCTTCTCAACATTGTAGATCATCGGGCCGTACCTTAGTGCAATCCTGCCCCTGTCAGCCTCAATCCGCTCATCAGCAACAATAGTCTGTACTTCCATCGGAATTAAAAAGGAAATCACATCACCCTTATTCCACTCCCTGGTGATAGGTACATAACCCCTGTCAGTCTTTACAGTTACAGACTCACCGTTTACTGTAAGGTTGCTGATTGAATTCAGCTCAGGCGTTGCAGCATAAAGGTCACTCGTCTTCCTGTCGGGGACCCTGACCCAGACTGTGAATTTCTTCGTTTCAGCCGGATTGACCGTAATTGAGACATCCCCTTTCCAGGGGTAATCAGTCTTCTGTACCATCTCAACACTTGTGCCGGCCACTTTATCGACATTGATAGTGCTTCCAATGAACAGGTTCACATAGATGCCGTCATCGCTCTTGGCATATGTCCATGTGGGGATCATCAGCAGTGTCCGTGGGATATTGCCCACACAGCAGGGGCACACGTGCCAGTCGGAACGCATATGGTTTGAAGAAAGGGGATTTGTATAGAAGAAATTCTTTCCTTCAAAATCAATCGATCCGAGGAGGGCATTGTAGATTGTTTCCTCATAAAGATCAGCATATTTTGCGTCGTGGTAGGCAATGTTCATCTTGTGCTGGAAGAATATGAGCCCGCAGCTCGAACATGATTCGCAGTATGCGTTGTTTCCCAGCGAGTAGTTGCCGCCGAATCCCTCCGAGGTCTCCCCGCTCCCGACACCGCCTGTCACATAGTATTTCTTATTTACCATATTGTCCCAGAGTGACATTACAGCGCTCTGATAGTCGGTGTCACCGGTTTCAGCGGCCACGTCTGCCATTCCCGAGTAGTTGTAGACTGCCCTGACGGCATGGCCCACAGCTTCATACTGCTGCTGCACAGGCACATGACTCTGATCATATTCAGAACCGTCCTTACGGCTGTCAAGCAGGAACTTTGCAAGGGTGATGTAGCTGTCACCGCGGCCGTTGCCCTCCATGTCATTCACAAAGCGGCCGAAGCGGACCAGCGCCTGCTCCATCTCCTGGTGACCGTCAAACCACTCCTTCTTGCCCGGGCCGATATTTGCAACCCAGCAGTCTGCAAGTTTTTTGGCACCTTCGTAAAGCCGTGTGTCACTCCCTTCAGTCAGTGTATAGTGGTTAATGGCTGATTCGATGAAGTATCCGGCAACATAACCCTCATGGTTGCCCCTTGTCTCGGGCGCCCATCTTTCCTTCCACCGGGTGGTGTCACGCAGGGTGAATGCAGTCTGAAGATAACCGTCAGGCTCCTGTGCGGCAAGAATTACCGGGATCCACCTTTCAAGGGTCTTTTTCATCTTTTCCTGTGCAGCGATGATCTCTTTGTCGCCCTGGGGATCAACCATCAGGGCAATGCACATTGACTCAACAGTCTGATGCACCCATGCATTCGAAAACACATAACCCAGATGCCTTCCGTGAGGCTCGCCGCGAAGTGCCTTCGCCGCCTCGGTGAAATTGTCAAGTCCCCCCTGCCCTCTTTCAAGGCCTGTCCTTTCGATCATTTCAATGCAATGAGGTATCCAATCGACAATGAGAGCCTTTGCCCTGTCATTCCAGAGCGGGTTGTCAATCTTGTAGCGGCGGGTGTAGACAACATCCAGCCGCTTCTCCTCGGGTGGATTGACGACGGAGACCTTAAGCGATGATGAAGACTTCATCTTTCCGGCCTGTGACGAGAGAGTCAGCACGTAATCGCCGGGGACTGTAAACGTTGCCGTGGTGGTGTCACTCTTTGCATTCTCAAAGGTGACTGCTCCCGGACCTTCGGCGGTCCAGAGTGTCTTCTTCAGAGGATCGACACTCTTGATCAGGCCGGTGAGATATGTCTTGCCTCCCGTAACCACCATGCGGTCTCCGCCGGCTGTTATTACCGGGGCAACGGCAGGAGCGTTCTCAGGCTTGAATACCTGCCACTCGAGAACCGGAGAAAGGAAACGTGTCACGGAGTCAACCTCAAGCAAGATCTTTGTGGTTGAAACTTCGGTGAAAGTTGTGTGGTTGAATTTATCATTCTCAAGACCAATGCCTGCAGGATTCTCAACATCAACATATTCATTCCCGTTCCAGTATTTGAACCTGTAGGCCTGGGGCAGCTTCCCAAAGCTGTCATAGTCATACAGGAAGACAGCAACCTCATCTATCTGAACCGGCTGGTCCCATGCATATTCATACCGGATCACACCCAGAGGCTGTGGTCTCTGCTGCGGCCGGTCCGGGTTTGTCATCCAGCGCCTGAAGTCACTGTTGACGCTGTCAGGAACCTGACCATCATTCAGCTCCATGATTTCCCTCAGGCCGCCGCGGGTTACCTGCCCGCCCTTTGCCAGCACTGCAAGATTGTCTTTTCCGGACTTGCCGGCCCCGCCGGTAGAACACGACGGAAGAATAATGACAGCCATAAGAGCGGCGGCTATAATCGGGATAATTCTGCTTTTTCTCATTTCCTCGGATTTAAGAATTCCATGCTAACAATTGATTCAGTTATTCAGGTTGAATACGAACAGGTTGATACTTGCCGGACCTACGGTCAACGCACTGCCGGCGGTAACTTTGGCCGGACCTGCTATTTTCACATTTTCAGGCCGTCCGGGCTCGTTGGTGGCCATGTCATCAGGAGCCGTGACCTGCCATAACTCACCCTCACCGGCTACAGTGCCGTTAAGCAGGGTAAAGGGTATTTTCACCTCATCCCATGTGGCATTGACAACTGAAATTGTCAGCTTTTTACCTTCACTGTCAAGGGTTGCAGCTATGTCAACAGGCCTCGTTTCGCCGGTTACAGCAACAGGAATGGATCCGAAATGCTGTCTGTAGAGTTTCAGCACCTGGCCGGTTGCGTCAAAAACAGAACTTGTTGTGTTGGTCTTGATGCATCCGATGACGTTGACCGTCTGGGCATAATTGGCCATGAAGATAATGTCGCTCTGCCTTGAGTATTCGTTGAGGCCGGCAGCGATGCCCATTGCATCACGCATGAAATAGCGTGTTCCCAGTTCACCGTAGATATGCGGTCCGTACCAGTAATTCCACTCATCCATGCATATGCGGATATCCTTTCCGTTAAGCTGGGGTATCTCCTGGCGGTACTGGCGGTGTGCATCGGCCTTTTCTCTGATTGCATCAGGTATTTGCTTCACGTGGGTCATGAGCCCTCCCCCGTGCCAGTCCTGACGGTAGAAGTGCTCACTTATCAGGTCCATGCTTTCAGAGCAGTTCGTAAGCACCATCCGGTCCCATTCGCCCAGCTCGCCAACGGCTATGAGCTTGATATCCGGATCAACGCTTTTCATAGCATCCGCGAAAGCGTTGTGCTTTTTGACGAAATCATCTGTGGACATATGCCCAAGCTGCCAGTCGCCGTACATCTCGTTGCCGATAGACCACCACTTTACATTCCATGGTTCGGCATGGCCGTTTGCGGCCCTAAGTCTGCCCATGGGGGTCTCAGCTGAACCGTTGCAGTACTCCACCTCCTCGCGTGCCTGTTTCGAATCGCCCAGACCGGCGTTAACTGCAATGTAAGGTTCAGTGCCAAGTATCCTGCAGAAATCCATGAACTCATGTATGCCTACATCGTTGTGCTCAACACCCTGCCATGCCGGGTTCTTGCGCGGCGGCCTGCGGTCGCGGTCACCGATGCCGTCCTTCCAGTCATAGCCGCTTACGAAGTTGCCTCCCGGCCAGCGGTACACCGGTGCATCGAGCTCCTTCAGCAGCGCGATGACGTCTGAACGGAATCCTTCAATATTGTCGGAAGGCATCAGGCTGGCAGTACCAATCCAGACCTTTCCGTTGCCCTCGGGCTCGATTGTCAGGGAAGCATTGTGAGTCATTTCACCGGACTTGAATTCCAGAGGATATGAGGTAAAAGCGCTTCCCGGTTTATCAATCGTGACAGTCTGCGATTCCCCACCCCAGCTCAGGGTAACCTTCACGCCTGTTGTCCCGGGTGTTGCCTTAAGGACAACCCGGCCGGTGTATGCCAGGTCAGGTTTAAGGCCGAGTCCCGACTGCTGAATCACCGCAGCCCCGGAACCATCAACTGCCAGCACCGGGGTCTTGTCACCGGTGAAGGGGCTGACCCTGTCAACGGAGAAGAGATCTCTTTTGCCCCTCACCTGCCATGGTGACTCCCTGTCGCCCGGAGTGTACCAGAACTTGCGGTCCTCGAGCATCTCAGCCCAAATGCCACCGTAGATGCACCTTCCCAGGTGTTCAATGAACTGTCCGTAAATATACTCAGACATCGGTTCCTTCCTGTCAGCGAGATCAATTGTAACAGCTGTATTCAGTTTCACGGACGAAACAAGTTCCAGTGACATGTCATCAAACCAGGCTCTTCCTGATGCCGGGCCTTCGCCGAGAAGGCAGGAAAGAACAGCTGAGTCATCGTTGCCGTTTTCAAACGTGATTTCAACCTTTATCCAGTCATTGGTACCGGTACTTCCCGTGTAGCTGTCTCCAAGAACATCAAGCCTGAACCCTGCTCCCTTCCCCTCCGGGGCCTGCACGTTTTCCGTCTTCACCCATCCGGTGAATTTGTATACTGACCACGGTTTCAGCTGAACCCGGGTCATCCACCTTCCGCCTGAAGGCCTGTTGCTCTGCAGCATCAGGCTCCGCTTACCCTGATGAGCTTCGTAGTCATAGAAGGCAATCATGCCTCCTCTTCCGGTCTCGGCATTCCATCCGGTCACTGTCGAACCCACACCCTCTTCGGCAGAAGGATTGGGAATAAGTGTGTTCTGGGCTCCTCCTCCGGAACATGAGGAGAGGAACACTGCAGCAGCAAAAATTAACAACAGGTTTTTCATGAGAGTGTTAAAATATGTTATAATCAGTTTATTAAAAACGTAAAAGGCCGGTAAAAAGCGGCCTTTTACTCCTAATCCAGAATCACAAAACCATACAACTACCTTCTCCACTCATTTACTCCGTCTCTTATGCGGTTGCGCCATACAAGCTTTGAACTTGCTGTTGTATAATATGTTGCATCTTCATAAATAACCTTGTAATTCAGTGTCATTGTACTGGTGGCAGGGTCCCATGTGCTGGTACCGTTGGGCAGAACATTGGCAATCGGTCTTTCCTCAGGTGTCATCGGGTCACCTAGACCCATCACCTGCCATTCGGAAATACCTACCGACTCGCTTGAGTTTATGAACCAGAGCTCAATTGCGTCAGTGGTAACTTCATCAAACGTGGTGACATTGAATTTGTCAGGTGCAGCTCCGTAGCCCACTGGATTCGGAACTTCTTCCCACGTGTCGGTTGCCATGTTGTGGTACATCACGTACTGGTCAGTCGGGAATAGAAGTCCACCCTCATCACTCCACCAGAAGACATTCGAAGTCCTAATCCTGTATGGCCTTGCGAAGGTGTACCGTATCCATCCCCAGTCATTTGCGCTGTACCAGTTACCGAACTTTGGATAGGTGTAATCATTCGTAGAGCTTGCAGGAACCAAGCCGTCGTTTACAGCTGAAAGAGTCTCCCATCCTGACACATAGTCAGTTGTGACAGTCGGAGGATACTCCGTTGCCAGGTTGACAGGAGTGGGCGGCGGGTTGGGCATCTTCTTCCATGTCACCGTGTTGTCTGCATTGATCCTGTAGTGCATTGTGTAGCCGGCTCCGTACAGATGCATGATGCCGTTAGCCGTGATTGAGTCAAGCGATATTGTCTGAGCTGAGATGACACTTGCCATCGCACCGCTCCCCATGACTGTTCCACCTTCCTCTAAGGTCGAATAGGTGCCCGTGTGGTTGAAGAAGCCCTCCACCCTGGTGATGAACTTGATCACCAGAATCTTGGTGTCAAAATCTGCATTGATGCTGTCTGCCGATGTCTCCGTCAGCCTGATCGGAATTGCATAATGATAGTTCACAGCATCCGGATCATTGAGGAACTTGACAGAATCGAGTGTCACCGTCAGCCTGCCGATGTAGTCGCCTGACGGAATAGTCATCGTATTCGCATTGCTCAGGCTGTAGTAATCAGTCGGCATAAGTTCATATGCGGTCCCTGCCAGCAGCGTCGGGTCAATTGTGAACTTAACCCATCGCTCTTCATTGTTTTCAAGTACTCCGGCAAGATATACCCCGATATCAAGCTTGAGTCCCTCGTCCTTGACCACCGTCCTTCCCAGCTCACCCGCGGTGCTGAGCCCGCCGGTGGCTGTTGAAAAGGCAACAGTGGTGTAAGGATAGTCAATTCTGAAATCTTCATAGCAACCTGTCAGAATGACTGTCATTATCAGTATTGCAAATATCTTTTTCATATTTCCTTGTTTTTTTCTTCCTCTGCAGGAAAAAATTCTACCATCCACTGTTTTGTTTCAGATTGCTCATGATGAGAGTCTGATTATACGGAACCGGGATATATCTCATATAGTCCTGGTATGTATGATTTTCAACATTGACATACTCATATCCGTCGTAGTTGATAGGCCAGACCCTCCACTCCAATACACCGCATGATTCGGTGTGGTTGATGAAGTTTATACGAATGCCCGTGGTCACCACCGTCTTGAAGACAGTTATGGTCCAGTCGTCAGGAGTGACGAGGTAACCTGAAGGATTCTCAACAACCTTCCAGGTGTCTGTTGCACTGTCATAGTACTCTATATAAACTTCTTCAGGGAAGAGGATGCCTCCTCCGTCAGAGAACCAGTAGATCTCAGATTTAGCTAATGATACCGGTGCGGCAAAGTCATACTGAATCCAGCCCCAGTCATCACCACTGTACCAGTTGCCAAAAGCGCCGTGTGACTTATCCTCTGACGACTCCGGAGTGAAGCCGTCATTAACAGCGGTAAGGGTCTCCCATGGCGAGCAGTAATCGGTTGTTACCGTTGCTCCAAGGGCAAGGTTTGCAGGTTCGGGAAGAGTTGACTTGGTAATCTTCACACCTTTGACTGTATGGTCAAGAGGCATGTCCCATCTTCTCATGTCCCAGAAACGGTGACCCTCGAAGCAAAGCTCCAGGCGCCTTTCGTTACGGATAAGCTCCCTGAAAGCATCCTTGCCGGCAGCAGCCTGGTCAAGCCTGTACTGGTCCTGCTGACCTGAGGTGGCGGGGTCGGAATCGATACCTGCCCTGTTCCGGATAAGTGCAAGAACTGAATTGGACGAGAAACCGAGTGTTGCGTCATCAGGGCCGTAAGCCTCGTTTGCAGCCTCGATGAAGTTCAGGTAGAGTTCCGTCTTGCTGAGGAACACCTTGAACCGGTAGCTGGTTGTTACATCACCAGGGGTCAGCCTTACGTTGCTGTTCAGCAGTTTCCTGAGGTAGTAACCGGTACGTGTACCCTGAAGACTGAGCCCTCCGGGTGCATCAGCGCCGCCTATGTATGTTTGCACCTGTGTACCATTGTAACTTGTGCCGTTGCAGAAAACGAATCGTTCAAGACGCCCGTCCCTGCTGGCATAAGGATTTGATGGATTGTACAGGCCCGTCTCGTCAATCGGGTAACCATTGCTGGCCGGGAAGGCATCAACAAGGTTCTGCGACGGGTTGCATGATCCGTAACCATAAAGTGATGGAGGATAAAAATCATACTCCCAGTTGTTTGACGAATACTCAGGCTGGATCCAGATGTTGTTCTGACTCCCGCTGTTGTTTGTGGTGTAGTTAAAATCATGCAGGTTATTGCCACCGTAGAAGGCCATTGCATCATGTGCCACCTGTGCGGCACGGATCCACAGATCCTGGGTCGAGGGGCTGTAGGCAGGACTCGCAGCATAGAGATACACCCTTGCCTTCAGGGCCCATGCTGCCATACCGCTGCCCCTGCCGGCATTGGCATTGCTGTTGTACGATTCACCTCCCGTGTACCACTTCGGCAGAAGCACAATGGCTGAATCACAGTCCTTCGCTATCTGCGCCACACACTCTTCATAGGTGTTGCGCGGACGGTCAAGGTTATCAGAGGTTGAAAGAACACTCGTGACAATGGGGAAACCAAGACATTCGCTCCCGCCCTGTGGATAACCTGCATAGGTCCTGAGGAGCAACCACTGGTACCAGGCTCTCATGAAATAAGCCTCTCCCCTGCGCTGTTTCTGAAGGATTATGTTTTTGGCAGGGTCAGATACGCTGTAGAGCAGATCCTTGCAGTCCCTGAGATACATGTTCAGGTAACCGATGGCCTCATACCAGTCATCCCACTGCCCTATCGCATTATTCTGTACAGTCCAGTTACCCAGGGCAAGAGAGTTGCCACCCGGGACTGCCGGTACCGCATTGTCAGTGTAATATTCAGTGTAGTCAATATAATCGGTGTTGAGAAGCTCATATGCCTGGGCCAGCAACCCCTCACCGTAAACGGCATTGCTCAGGAGCTCATCGGTGGTGAGGTCCTCTATCGGCCTTGGATCAAGAAACTCACAAGAGACCGCCACGATTGCCGTAAGGAGAAATATTATCGTTCGTTTCATTGTTTCGGTTTTTAGCATTAGAACTTACAGGATACTCCGGCGGTGATTGTCCTGAATAACGGGTAACCTGTTATCCCGGCATTGATATTCTCAGGGTCAACACTGTACTTCTTCAGTGAGGAGACAGTGGCAATATTGGTTCCCCTTGCGAAGATACGCAGGTTGTTCATTGCCAGTTTGCGCGATGCAGAGACCGGGAATGTATAGCTCACCTCGATATTCTTAAGCCTGAAATATGCAGCCTTTGCGACCCAGAATGTTGAATACTGGTAGTTGTTAAGTGACACCGTCGTGAGCCTCGGATAGTCATTGGTGACCGGGAACCTGTCGAGCATCAGCTCAGAATAGTTTTGTCCTGTTCCGTTGACCATAAAATACCTGTTATTGGAAAGCATTACGTTTCCGTCAGCTTCGCCCTGCGCAAGTGCGTATATCCCGAAACCCTTGTACCCTGCCGAGAGATTGAGTCCGTAGAAGAACCTCGGTGAATGGTAATCGGTGACATGGACGTCAAACTCGTTGACAACATGATCACCGTTGAGGTCAGCGTACCTTATGTCACCTGGCTGAAGCGCTCCCCAGCTCTGGGATACACCCCTGGAGGTGATCTCACCGTCAGTCTGGAAGAGTCCTTCTGCCTCATAGAGCATGAAGGCATCCATTTGCGTGCCGGTCAGCTTCTGATACTCCGGAAGAGCTGCAGGTTCATCTACCACAAGGTATTTGCCCCTGATGTACATTACATTTCCGCCGATACCGTATCTGAAGTCACCAATGCTTTTGTTCCACTGGATAAGACCGTCAATACCCCATCTCATATCCTCGCCGTAATTCGTTGCGGGTAGAAACTGCTGTGAGCCGATTATTGAAGGTGTTGAAGCTCCCAGGTTCGATATCTTGTCATAGTTCTTTTCATTGAAGTAGTTAACCTCAACATCAAGAGCTTTTCCGAAAAGTTGTGCCTGCACACCTGTGTTAATGAAGCGTCTCTTTGGAAGTACGAAGTCTTCGGTGCCTGTCTGAACCAGTTTGTATATATTTACCCAGTCACCAGTGCTCGAAGCTACACCTGAATTCCATCCGCCACTCAGTGTCCAGAGAGTTTCATGCAGGTAGAAGGGGTTGTAACCCTGCAGAGAATAGTCATTCATGCCCATGATACCTACAGATCCGTAAACCTTCAGGTAGTCAACAATTTTACTGGTGCTGAGGAATTCCTCATTGCTGGCAATCCATGCGACACCGGCAGTGGGATAGAGCGAGAACCTCTTCCCCTCCGGCATCCTGTTGCTGCCTGAGTATGCCACGTCAATCTGGGCGACATACCTGTTGTCAAAACCGTAGTTGAGCCTTAACGAAAGGTCCTCTACCTTTGAAGGCTGATACCAGTCATCGTCCGAGGTGATCTCTTCCAGCGCTGCATAAAATACAGCATCTGCTGCAAGCGAACTGCGTCCGAATTCACGTTCATAGTTGAGTCCGGCATACCCGGCTGTTCTTTTCAGCACGTCATAGTTGCCAAGTGACATATTGGCTACAACAACAGCATCAACAACCCTTACCGGGGTCACACCATCAAGCCTGTACAGGGCTTCAGTACCTCCCTTGCTGTTTATTATGGCATTCGATACATCGAATGCGGCAGTACCAAATGCTTTAAGGCCCTCGACGATGCTTCCGAGATCAACCTCCAGCCTTGCATTGTTCTGGGCATTGAGAATCATACCGTCGCCAAATCCCGAGTGAGCCAGTTCATTCGTCAGGTTAACCGGGAAGTTGTCACTCCTGACAAGAAGATCATCGGCATAGATCGGGTGTGCGTTAGAGGGGTAGACTGACAATATATCGAACATATTGTATACCCCGGCACCCGAAGAGATGTTAGGAAAGCGTTGCTTGTTGAGCGATGCGGCAATATTGATGCTGAGGTTCATGAATTCATTCAGCTTGATTGCCACATTGCCACGCAGCTTATACCTGTTGTTCTTCACCTTTTCTCCCACGTTCTCAAGACCGGCACCCCCTACATAGTCAAACATCGAGAAGTATGTAACCCTCCTGTCACCTCCCTCGAAGCTTATGCTTGCCCTGCGGAACGGAGCCGTTTTGGCTACATACTCACCATAATAATCAACATCAGGATGGGTGAGCAGGTTTGAATGGTTCTGGAAGGCAGACAGGTCAGCAGGTGTATACCATGCATCATAGCCGTCATTATCCAGCGCCTCGTTGAGGAGGGTAGCATAATTATAGGAGTCAAGATACTTCGGCATGGTTGCCGGGGTGCTTACCCCGTATTCTGCCGATACCTTCATTTCCCTGTTGAAACTGTTCCCCTTGCGGGTGGTGATCCATATCACCGGGCCAGAGCCTGAGAGGCCCAGCATTGCCCTGCCGGAGAGATCTCTTATGACCTGCACCTCCTGAACTTCGGAGGCGGAGAGCCCGGAAACATCCCTTATTATACCGTCTATGTACACTGTTGCTCCGGTACCTCTTATATATGCACCGAATGACTCATGACCGGGAACGGTTGAGAAGGGCTCTATAGTCAGCCCGGGAAGCCTGCCCGAGAGAGCCTCGAGCAAAGAGGCTGACGGGTATGACATAAGTTCGTCACCGGTGATGGTTGTCACTGCTGACACTATGCGGTTGCTGCCCAGTTCCCTGTATGGCAGGGCATCAACATTGGACTCACTGACAAAACGATACTCATCGATTACTATCGGTTCAACAGTGCTTGTTCCGGGGGCTACATCCACAACCCTGACCTTGAATCCGTCAATGCTGATTGTAAGCCTGTCAGGCTCCTCCGCGGTGACACCTATTTCGAAACCGCCCTGTGCATCGGTGACAACCGATTGGCTGGTGTTGAAGGATTTCACAACGATACCCTTCAAAGGCTGATCATGGCTTGAAACCACGCTGCCTTTCACAATGGCTTTTGGTATCTCCCTTGCCTGTCCCCAGGTTTGGCCTCCGCAGAGGAGTCCCAGGATGGCAGAGATGACCAGTACCTTTCTGAATATATTGTTTTTCATAACTTTCATCTTTCTCTGTAATGATCAGTTTATCCTTATCACCAACCCGGGTTCTGTTTGAACTCCTTGAACATCAGCGCATCACTTAGTGGTATGGGCCACTTGTAGTGCTTCTGCTCAAATGTCAGAGTAACAACCGGCAGAGCAGTGCGGGAGATGTTGTATCCCGTAGGCCTGCCAGCGTTTTCGATAAGGTCCACCCCGTAGAGCTGCCTGTGCTCCATCTTGTGTGCATCACCCCACCTGGAAAGATCAAAGAAGCGCTTGCCCTCGAGATAAAGCTCGACAGCCCTTTCATTCTTGATCCTCTGACGGAAGACATCTTTGCTGGCCAGGTATCTTGAGTTAATCCCTGGCATCTCCACGCGCTCCCTGACCTTATTGACAGCCTGAACAGCTGACATTGTGGCTCCGGGAAGAGTGTAGTCCGGTCCGCCTATCTCATTGGCAGCCTCAGCATACATCAGGAGGATATCGGCATACCTGAAGTAAATTGTATGGGTGAAGGGCGCTGAGGTATTTGAATTGAGGTCGACATTCTTGCCCCAGAACTTACGGGCCAGGTAACCTGTATATGAGAAATGCTTCAGGTCACCGCTGGCACGGTCACGGCCGCCGTTATAAAGTTCCAGGTAAAGGTCAGTGAAGCTTGTCCAGCGCTCACGGTTAAAGAGAATGCTGTGATAAAAGCGGGGGTCCCTGTCAACATAAGGATCCTGAGGATCATATTCAGGGTCATCCTGGATGGCGAGCCCGTTGCTGGTTTCAAACAGGTCAACGATGTTCTGTGACGGGCTGTAACCCTGGATGATACCTCCCTCGGCCAGGCTGGCAATTGTGAAGGTGCTGTACTGGCTTCCTGAATTTACCGCCGCATATAGCTCCCATATGATTTCATCATTATATGGAGTGTACATGAAGATACTGTCAAAACCGCTGGGATAGGTTATTGTCTGAATGCCGGCGGGGTCCTTATATGTTACCTGGTCTGTGCCACCGGAAGGTATAAGCCTGTACTGTCCCGAGCTCTGTGCGTACTCGATCAGATCCCAGGCAGCCTCTGCTGCTGCGGTCCAGTATTCAGTGTTACCTGAGGTGTTGTTTGAAGGACTTGCATCAAACAGCAGGGCCGAAGCCTTGACGGCCATGGCTGCACCTTTCGTAGGCCTGCCGATATTTCCCATATCCCACTCTTCAGGCAACAGAGCAGCAGCCGCATCACAGTCTTCGGCAATCTTCAGAGCTGTCTCATGGAATGAAAGCCTGGGAAAGGCATAGTTGTCAGAACCGCTGAGGGGCTCAGTCAGGTAAGGCATGCCGCCCTGGCGGATGAGGAACTCATAATAGTACCATGCGCGCATAAAGAGCGCCTGTCCCTCAAGCTGGTTCATCTGCTGCGGGGTGGCATTGCCCTCGAGCATCGGAAGGTTTTTAAGACAGATGTTGGCAATACGAATGCTCTTCCAGGCATTCCATATTGTCGAGAACTGCAGCGCCTGGGCAGTGCTGTATGCACGGATCCAGTCACCTGACTGTACCACACCCATTGTCTCCCACTGGGCTGACTCGGTGTGACCCTCGTCGCACATTGCAGCAATCATCCCGTAATCATAGTCAGCAAGATAGTTGTGCATGTCCTTATACATCCTGTCTTCAAACTTCCTGAAGTTATTATAGTCGGTGAAGACCTGCTCCTCGTCCATTCCGGTAGAGTCCTGGACCTTGTCAAGGTACTCTTCACATCCCTGGAAAATCAGGGCCAACGAGATGAGTATAATTGTAATCCTTTTCATTGTGCTAAGTTTTCCTGGTTAGAATGTCATCCTCACCTCGAAAGTGAACCGTTTCATCATCGGGTATGCACCGAAGTCAACACCCGAGTTGAATCCTTCAGGATCGCCTCCGAGCTTGAAGGGTGTCCAGGTCGCAAGGTTCGTTCCGGTAAGAGTCAGGTCCATCTGACGTATACCCACCTTATGGAGACGGCTGCTTTCCAGCCTGTAGCTGAGAGCAACGTTCTTGAGCCTTGTATACCGGCCGTCAACAATAGAGAACTCGTTACCAAGATAGTTGTACTGATCGGTTGCCATTGAATGGACTGCCGGCCACTCGGCATCCCTGTTGTCAGGAGTCCAGTGGTTGGCCTGTGCAGTCATTGCATTGTCCTTGTTCTGGGTGAACGGGTAAAGGTAGAACATACCGCCCTGTCTCATTGCATATGTTGTTGAACCGATTCCGTAGAAGTCAATCCTCATTGTCAGATTCTTATAGATGGCTGCCAGGTTTGCACCCCATGTAAATGCGGGTACATACGGATTGCGCGGAACAATCCTGTCAAGGTCATTGACGAATCCGTCGCCATTGTAGTCGATGTACTTGAAGTCACCAACAATTGGTTTGGGACCTGATGCGAGAGGCCACATGAAGAGTTCGTCAAAACTCTGGTAGAAGCCGCCGTCCTGGATGGCTGACGCCGGAGTGTACCCTCCCATACGCTGAGCAACACCCACAGGCTTGCCCTCAAGGGAGATGTTCTGCGGCTTTGCATCAGGTTCATCATATGATACAACCCGGCTTTCGTTGACTGACATAATGCCCCTGAGCTGAATTGTAAAGTCGCGCGAGAAGCTATGGTTGTAGCCGAGCTCAGTTTCAATACCGTGAGCCTTTGTCTCGCCGCTGTTACCGGAGATTGATGTTACACCAACCCATGAAGGTACTGATCTCCTGGTCTGAAGGATATCATTACGGTGTTCATCATAGAGGTCAACATTGAGAGTCACCTGATTCTGGAAAAAGCCCATCTCAAAACCGAGATTCGCCTTTACGGCTGTCTCCCATGTGGCATTTGTAACAGGTATGGTCCCTTCCTGGATGCTGGGATACCATGTCATCGGGTAACCAAAACCCTGGCTTTCACTACCACTGCTGTATTCTGAAATATACAGCCACCTGGCTATGCCGGCATCAGATCCGACCATCCCCCAGGAGAAACGTGTCTTGAAATAGTTGAACCATGCCATCTTGTCTTTCCAGAAGTTTTCTTCCGATCCTACCCAGCCCACTGCAAACGACGGGAAAGTACCGAAACGCAGCCCGGGAGCAAATTTCTCCGAGCCGGTATATGCAACACTGGCCTCAAAAAGGTATTTCTCATTATAATTATATGTGCCACGGGCGACCCAGTTCTCCTCATATGAGGGGAAGCTCGATATGCCCCTGTATTGCCTGCGGCTGAACACACCTACGCCAGTCACGTTGTGACGACCGAAACTCCTCGCATAGTCAAGCTGACCCTTGTAGTAAACACTTCTGCCTGCACTCTGGAGATTCTCACTCCGGGTCGTAACGAGCTTTGGCTGAGGAGTATCGTTATCAAGCACCTGCCAGTTGGTGTACCTTGACCATGTTGAATCGGCTGGATTGAGATAGTAGCCAAAGAGATAATCAAGCGGGTACTCTTTCATGTACTCGTTTGAAGAGTTGAAAGAGTAGAAGACTGATGCCTTGAGACCCTCGGTTATGAAGTCAAGCTTCTGCTCGAGGTTGACGTCGGTGGCGACACCGTTGCTCTTGTTGCGCCTGAAACCCATTCCGCCTATCCACATGAGCCTTACTTCACCCTGCTGCGGGTTTTCGAAGTAACGGATGCCGTCCTAGTCATAGGGTATCCTGTCATCCGGAAATTGTTCGAGAGCCTCCTGGGGATAATATGGCATTGCCGTTACAGCCTCATACCACTGCTCCTGGGTATAATCATCAACAGGCTTGTTCCACACCTTGATGTTACCTGCCAGGTTGACTGTAAGTTTCGTAGATTTTGTAAGATTGAAGTCGAGGTTGTTCCTGAAGGTGTACCTGTTGTGCCAGTAAGAGGCATCCTTCTTCTCGAACTTGTACGGGAAGATACTGCCGACATCAAAAATGTCAGACTCGTTAAGATAACCCAGCGAGACAAAGTACTTTACAAAAGAGTTGCCTCCCCGGGCATTTATATTGTAGTTCTGGTCCCAGGCCGGTTTGAAATAAAAATCCATCCAGTCGAAATCAGGATAGAGATAAGGTGAGTCACCGGTGCGGTAGTGCTCGAGGGCTTCGTCAGAGATGAGGCTCGACCATTTTCCGTCATTCCTGTATGCTTCATTGCGGAGCAGCATTGTCTCATACGAGTTCATGTACTCAGGAAGGCGGGTGGCCATCTTGAGGGATGTCTCAGCGGTGAAGTCAAGCTGGAGCGCTCCCTCACTTCCTCTCTTTGTATTTACAATCACAACACCGTTTGCACCCTTGACACCATAGACTGCGGTGGCTGAAGCATCCTTGAGTATTGAGATCGATGAGATCTCCTCAGGGTCAAGGTTGGTGAACGAGCGCTCAACGCCGTCAACCAGGATAAGGGGTGAGTTGCTTCCCATTGAAGCGCCGGCCCTGATCTGCATTGTGATCGACTTGGATTCTTCGCCGGGGGTGGCATCCTGCATGAGGACAACCATTCCGGGAAGTACGCCCTGAAGGGAGTTCTCAATGGCGCCTCCCATCTTGACATCCTTAAGCCTTTCACCTGATATCTGGGAAACGGCTCCCACAACAGTCTCCTTCTTCTGAACGCCATATCCCACCACCACAACAGATTCAATCTCCGCCGTGGTTTCTAACAAGGTGACGTTGATGACTGACTCGGCTCCCACAGTGATCTTCTGGGTGTTCATCCCCACGGATGAAAACACCAGAACTTCGCCGGGAGAAACGCTGATACTGTAATTACCGTCGATGTCAGTAGATACCCCCCTGGTGGTTCCATCGACCACAACGGTCACTCCGGGAAGGGTTTCTCCAAATTCATCAACTACCTTTCCTGTGATTGTCTTTTGCTGCCCTGCCACCGTTAGCGGTAACAGAATGAACAGACACATCCAGGCATGCAAACGCATCTTCGTGATAAAGTCTGGTTTCATTTTAATGAGGTTGGTTAAATTAATTAGGGTGTTATTGTTTATTTTATATATTGATATTCAATTATTTAATAAACCAATAAACTTCTCCGCACCCCCTGTTACGTGTAAGTTTTACACTTTAAAACCGAAAAAAAACAACTTTCCCGCTCAATTCAAAAGTTATTTAATGTAAAAAATACACTTGTGCTTCTTAACGCAATTTAAATCTTTTTTTTACATGCATGCAGATTTGAGAATTATTTTGCAAACGATTTAAATAACCGCCCTGGCGCGTTTCATTCGATGATTAATTCATGGATTCCGGAGGAAAACTCACTATTGAGTTTCACGTTTATCCTGATACCGGATGCCTTGACCGGGTTAATTTCTGCAATATTCCAGGCATCCTTTGTCACTGTCAGCGGTCTCACGGGAGAGGCCTTCCTCCATGTTCCGCCTGCCAGGTACTCTACCTCCCATTCATCGGGAATCCTGCAGCCGCCAAACGGACCGTCATCAAACCAATAGACTTTTACTTTCGATACGGTTTCAGGTTTGGCGAAGTCAAACCTGACCCACTCCCACCTGTTGTTGTTGGGCCACCAGTGATAATATGGCCAGGTATGGTCATTTGAATTTGCCGGCTCAAGCTGGTCAGTTATTGATGCCAGCGCCTTGTTCTGTATGCTGCCGGTCACCTTGCTTGTATAGGCTATTGTGGGGGCAGGCACAGGTCTGGCACCGGACTCCCTGAAGGGAAGCCATACCTTCATCTCACCGGGGCCGCGGTTGTTCCACAGGAAATAGGGAATCAGTGTCAGTTCATGATAGTCTCCGAGTGATATCGTGCCGTCAAGATTCCTTGAGGCCTGTCTGGCCCTGGTGGTGATAATCTCAGTACCGTTCAGCACTTCAGGTCTGAAGGCGGTGGCAAATTCAGGATTCTCATCAACAACAAGACCCAGCACATGGCCGTCAGCGTTGTCAGGCCATTCGGCGCAGAACATCAGGGGTCCTCTCTGAACGGCATACTTGCCTTCGTCCTCCTTTACCCGCTCATCTGCCAGAACCGTCCTGACCGGCATCGGAATGTCAAGCTCAATCCTGTCACCTGCCTGCCACTTTCTTGTGATGACGGCATAACCATTCTCAATGGCTGCGTCTGTTGCTTCACCGTTTACAGTCAGGGTATGCTTCTCATCCGACCGGCCGGCGAAGCTGTAGAGGTCTCCCGGAATGGCTTCATTCCTTGCCCAGCCGGGGATGCGGATACGCACCGTGAACTTCCCTGCCTTCTCCGGGTCAATAATCATTGAGACCTTGCCTTCCCACGGATAATTGGTCTCCTGCGCGATCCTCACATTCCGGCTCCCGAGTTCAATATCTGCATTGTTTGATGCGAACAGGTTTACGTACAGGTCTTTGTCTGTAACGGAATAGATGTATCCCGGGATGGCAGGTATGAACCTGCAGACATTGGAAGGGCAGCATGCACAGCCGAACCATGCAGAGCGCTCATGCTGGCCGTTCGACTCCAGCGGATTGGGATAGAAAAACCTGTCTCCGGCCAGGTTGACTCCCGAAAGGGCACCGTTATAGAGTGTCTTTTCAAGAATGTCAAAATACTTCCCTTCACCGTGAAGCGAGAAGAGCCTGTGATTGAAGAATATGTCGCCTATTGAGGCGCAGGTCTCACAGTAAGCTGACATGTTCGGCAGGTTGTACGGCTCGGCAAAACCTTCGTTTCCGCCTGAGGCGCCAATACCACCGGTGATGTACATCTTCCTGTAGACCAGGTCTTCCCATATCTTCGTAATGGCATTGATATATGCCTCGTCACCGAGAATGGCAGCAACGTCAGCCATTCCTGAATACATATAGGTCGCTCTGACGGAGT
>ENA-UPTA01002083-UPTA01002083.1-activated-sludge-metagenome-genome-assembly--contig:-NODE-2083-length-21162-cov-5.752120_pt1 | contig 21162 bp, 22 predicted proteins | sample MGYA00238184_ERZ773361 | MGnify/ENA primary metagenome ERZ773361 (study PRJEB29100, sample SAMN05720205) | activated sludge metagenome | isolation source: anaerobic digester from wastewater...
AATCAGCAAATCTGAATTCAGTGATTCATAAAAATAATCAATGAAAATATATCCAGGATATCTACCCAGCGACAACAATGGATTCGGATATATTTTCATTGATTATTTTTATGAATCACTGAATTCAGATTTGCTGATTTCCAAGATTGTGAGTGTTACCACTTATGATGAATCAGATATTGAAAGAGAGGAAACGACGTATGAATATACTTATGACAGTAATAATAATCTGCAGCGCATAACTGAAGTTTATGACGGTGACAGTGAAACGCTCTTGACGTTGAAGTATAAATGCGAATAATTATTACCGGAACACAAAATAAAAAGGCGAATCTATCAGATTCGCCTTTTTATTTTGAATGGATATCAATGAGGATAGGATAGTTTTAGCTATACTTTCACTGTTTTCCATTTGCCTTTTCTGAAATAGTAATAGGAAACAATCGCCACCATGCTTTCCGCGGCAGGAATCGCGATAAAGGCGCCGGTTGCTTTCATGTCCAATGTCACCGCCAGGAAATAGGCCAGCGGAATCTGAAACAGCCAGAAGCAGACAAAGTTGATGAAGGTAGGCGTTTTGGTGTCACCGGCTCCATTCAGCGCCTGTGTCATCACCATGCCCAATCCGAAGAAGAGATAGCCGGTGCCGAAGATTTGCAACGATAAAACCGCGTATGCCGCGATGTCCGGATCGTCTGTGAAAATCCCGATGATAGGTCGGGAGAAAAACAGGAACAGGCACATCACCAGCGCCATGAAGGCGAGGGTGAATTTCGTGGTCATCCAGACACTCTTTTCTGCGCGTTCAATCTTATTGGCGCCCAGATTTTGTCCGACCAATGTGGCCACGGCATTGCTGAGTCCCCACGCCGGCAGGATGAAGAATACCGCGTTGCGGATGGCAATCTGATAGCCTGCGGATGCAGTAGTGCCACCGGTTTCCGCCACCAGTCGGGCGAGGATAATCCAGCTTCCGCTGGCGATGACAAACTGCAATGTAGCAGGAGAGGCGATAGATACCAGTGAGCGAATCAGCGGGAAATCAAACGCGAAATGTTTTCGCTGAAAGCGCAGGATGCCGCTTCCTTTGAAAAGATGATAGCACTGATAGATGACACCAGTGCTTCTGCCAATCACCGTGGCGATGGCGGCTCCTTTTAATCCGTACAAATCTATCAGAATAGGGCAGAGGATAATATTGATGATACTGGCAATCCACAAACTGCGCATAGCCATAGCTGCATCGCCCGCGCCGCGGAATATACCGTTGATAAGGAACAGTAAGATAATCACCAGGCTGCCTCCGAGCATGATGCGGGTGAAAACCGTGCCTTCCGATACTACATCTTCGCTCGCACCCATAAATCGCAGGATGTCGTCGGCAAAAATAAATCCGATGGTACTTACGACCAGCGTCAGAATGAATGCGATGATCAGCGATTGCGCGCCCGCATGTGCAGCGGCCTCCGGATTCTTTTCGCCTATGCGCCGCGCCACAATAGCGGTGGCTGCCGTACTTAGTCCGATGGAAACGGAATAGATGATGGTGATGACAGATTCCGTAAGGCCGACCGTGGCAATGGCATTCTCACCCAGTTTGCTGACGAAGAAAATATCGACTACGGCAAACACGCTTTCCAGACTTAATTCCAGAATCATCGGAATAGCCAGCAATACAACCGCTTTGGAAATACTGCCCTGTGTGTAATCCTGTTCTTCTCCGTTCAGCGACTGACGGATGATGCGATAGATTCTCTGTAAAATATTTTCGTTAATGGTACTCATAAAATTGGAAGGACGAAGATAGGTAGATAAATTCTTCCAAACCTTACAGAAATGACAGATAAATCAGATAATTTCTTTATCTTCTTATATCATAATAAAAGTAAAAATGCTGTCTGTTGCCGGATATTTTATTATTTTTATACAATTCGAGATATCCTTTTTCTTGTTTGCCTGTGTATGTGAAGGATAGTAAATGCTGATTTCAGCAGGTGTTTTTTTGATGAGATAATTAAGGTGTATGAAGTTATTACTACAATGGACGACTATAATTCCGCTGCTTGCCTGGGCCTTGTTTTTTACCGGTTCCGTAGAAGGCAGCACCCTGATGCAATTGGTGGCCAGCGTATTGCTGATTTTCAGTGTAATGTCCGCCGTTCACCATTCTGAAATCATCGCCCACAGAGTGGGAGAGCCTTACGGAACCATTATTCTGGCAGTGGCCATCACCATCATTGAAGTGTCTATCATCGTATCGCTGATGATGGCCGGCGGACAGCAGACAGAGGCGCTGGCACGCGATACCGTATATTCCGCTACCATGCTCATCCTGAATGGGATTGTGGGATTGTGCCTGTTTATTGGTGGTCTCAAGCACCACGAACAAAGATTTTCCAAACATTCCGTCACCATCGCGCTGGTGTCTTTAATTTCCATCGTCGTATTTACGCTGGTGTTTCCGACTTTTACCAAAAGCATCGAAGGGCCCTATTATTCTACCTCGCAATTGGTGTTTGTGTCCATTGCCTGCCTGACGATATACGCCTGTTTTCTGTTTGCGCAAACCGTTCGTCACCGGCAGTATTTCCTGACAGATGATGATGGACAGGAAACAGATCAACACCAGGTTACCATCAGCAATACGGTCATGATAGTCAGCCTGGTTTTTCTGTTGCTGAGTCTGGGAATTGTAGTGTTGCTGGCAAAGACATTGTCGCCCACCATAGAAAGTGTGATACTTAGTTATAACCTGCCGAAATCACTGGTCGGTGTTATCATTGCCGCCATCATTCTCTTGCCGGAAGGTGCAGCAGCCATTATTGCCGCCAGAAAAAACAAACTGCAAACGAGTCTGAACCTGGCACTGGGATCCGCGCTGGCAAGTATTGGATTGACGATTCCTGTGGTGGCTATTGTGAGTCACGTGTATGGAATGAGAATTATCCTCGGACTGGATATTATCTCTATCATACTGCTCGGGTTGTCGGTATTTACCGTGATGCTGTCACTGAGCAGCGGACGAAGTAATATAGTGTACGGTGCCGTATTGCTCGTGAATCTGATGGCATTTATTTACCTGACGATTCATCCGTAATGCAGGATGTTATTTAGTGCCTTTCAAATATAGCGCCTTGTTGCGTTTGTATTCCGAAAAGGAAATCATCTTTTGCTGCTGCTCATCCCACAGATTGGAACGCAGGGTTTTCAGACTTTGCCAAAAGGTGAGTGTATTTGTGTATTTCTCAAATACAGGATTTTCCTGATGGCATTTGCGCAGGTTATAATTCGGAATGGAGGAACTTAAATGATGAATGTGGTGATAGCCGATATTGCCGGACAGCCAGTGGAAAATGCGTGGCAGTTTGTAGTAGGTGCTGCCTTTAATGGCCGCTACCACATAGTTCCAGTTTTCCTTACTGCTTTTGAAAACATACTCATACTGATGCTGTATGTAGAAGAACCATAAGGCATAGATTCCAAAGAAGAAAATATTGGTGAATTGTACTACCAGAAAGCGTTCCGGACCCAGCACCCAGGCTGCAATGGCATATACACCGATGAACATGAAATTGCTGATGGTGACGCTCTTTTTTACCTTTTTGAAATAATCGGAATTGACAAACGCGAAACGGTTGTAAATCACCACATAGATAAAACCGCCGATGGTAAACAGGTAAAATGGATTGCGGTAGATACGGTAATATAATTTTGTCTTCCAGCTGGCGTTCGCATATTCTTCCGCCGTCATACAGTCGATATCACCGATGTCACTCACTTCCAGCTGTCCGTTGTGAGCGTGGTGAAAACTATGGTTGCGCGCCCAATAGCGGTAAGGTATCAGGGTGCAGATACTGCAAACGGTGCCGATGATTTCATTGGCAGTCTTACTTTTGGTGAAAGAACTGTGGCCACAATCATGCTGGATAATAAAAATCCGGGACAGGATAAATCCGTTCAGGATGGCCAGTAGTGCCGAGAAAATAAATGATTTATCGTACAGATAAAACTGAAGTGCCAGTAAGGCAACATAAAACGAGAAACTGTTAGCAATCTGAATAATTGCCTCTTTGGTATTCGGAATCTGGTATTTCTTTACGATTTTCTGCCAGTTTCTGAGGTCTTCTAAAAGTTGCTCTTTGCTAAAGTTGGATGTGGTATTCATAATCAAAAAATCCTGTAACAATATTACGGAATATCCGACTTGCTGCCACAGCGCGGGCTTTATCAAATTGTTTATTGACGTTATGAAATAAATACGCCCCGACAGAAGCATATTTTATCTTCGTCAGGGTGTACGTGTTCTCCTGTATCAGTTATTAATAAAAAGAGATATTCTCTGATTCCAGTGTGTGGTTGTCATCTCTGACTGTAGCCGTGTGATTATGGTTGTGGTTATGATTGTTCTTTACGATGCCCGCCACAGAACGCACCAGTCCACCCAGCATTTTCTGTATTTCATGCGTGTTTTCCATGAGCTCGGTGGTGTCGCTGTACTGAAGGTCGCGTGTCAGCAACAACAGGTAATACAACTCATGTATGGATGCCTGCGCATCATTGTAGAGTTTGATTTTGTCTGCTTTCTGTCTTTTTTGAAATCCTTCTGCAATCGTAGAGGCACATCTGGAGGAGGTTCTTTTTAACTGGTCAGCTAAGGTGAACTGCTCATGTGCCGGAAGTGTAGGCGTCATCTGATAGATGTTCAGCACCAAATGGTGCGCCTTTCTCCATACGTTTAAATCGAGAAAGGACTGTATTTTCTCTTCCATAGTTTGGTTTTGTAGAACAAAGATACCAAAAAATGCAATATGCTGCTGCTATCCCGATGTGCGGGCAGAGCGCCAGCCGGAAACAACATCGCGGTTGCCCGCCTCAGATACTCCGAATGCACGTTCTTTTTCCTGAAAGAGCTTCGCTGCCAGCAATGCTGCCAGTTGGTGCTCTTCCTGTCTGTCTTCGTGCGGATGGAAGTAGTTTTCTACAAATTTCGTGTCGAAATCACCCGTTGTAAATGCCGCATGATTCAATACAAATGTACCGAAAGGCAAGGTGGTTTTAACGCCTTTAATCTGGTAGTCTTCAATCGCCTTTTTCAGCTTCTGAATGGCATCCGCTCGGTTGTGTCCGTGTGCAATCAGTTTGGCAATCATCGGGTCGTAGTAAATCGGAATATCCATACCTTCATCAAAGCCATCATCCACGCGCACACCTTCGCCCTGTGGTAGTTGGTATACTTCCAGTTTGCCGATATCCGGTAAGAAGTTATTCAGCGGGTCTTCCGCATACACACGCAGTTCAATCGCATGGCCATGAATACGCAGGTCTTCCTGACGGAAAGAGATTTTTTCACCGCGGGCAATCTGTATTTGTTCTTTTACAAGATCGACGCCGGTAATCATTTCCGTCACCGGATGTTCCACCTGCAAGCGGGTATTCATTTCCAGAAAATAAAAATCCAACTGGTGATTCACGATAAATTCCACGGTGCCTGCACCTACATAGTTCACGGAACGAGCCACTTGTACCGCTGCTTCGCCCATTTGCTGGCGCAATGCAGGTGTCAGTACGGCACTTGGTGCTTCTTCCACTACTTTCTGGTGGCGTCGCTGAATCGAGCACTCGCGTTCGAACAGATATACAATGTTTCCGTGCGTATCGCCGAGAATCTGTATCTCAATGTGACGTGGTGAGGTCACAAATTTTTCTATAAAAACACTGCCATCTCCGAAAGCGGATGTCGCTTCCGAAACCGCCAGTTTCATTTGTTCTTCAAAGTCTTCCGCGCCTTCCACGATGCGCATTCCTTTTCCACCACCGCCGGCGGAGGCTTTTATCAGAATTGGAAATCCGATTTCCGCGGCCAGCCTTTTGGCTTCCTGCACATCGGTAATCGGTTGGTCGGTGCCGGGCACCAACGGTACATCAAATCTGGAAACGGCCTGTTTGGCGGCCAGTTTGCTGCCCATGATTTCAATAGCTTCCACCGTCGGGCCAATGAATATCACGCCGTTTTCCTCACAGGCTTTCGCGAAGGCGGCATTTTCACTGAGAAAGCCATAGCCCGGATGAATGCCATCCACGCCAAGGTCTTTGCATACCTGAATAATCTTGTCAATTCTCAGATAAGAATCTTTAGATGCTGCCGGTCCCACGCATACCGCTTCATCCGCAAAACGCACATGCGGCGAATTTCTGTCGGCTTCAGAATATATGGCGACAGTGGAAATGCCCATTTGTCTGCAGGTGCGCATCACTCTCAACGCTATCTCTCCGCGGTTGGCAACTAAAATTTTCTTCATATGCTGATTCTTGACTAACTAAACCGTAAAAATAGGAAATATAGCCTGAATTAAGAAGTATTCAGGATTGCCTTAATGCTAAAAAATGATAAGAAAATTACGGGATGACACGCACGATTTTCAGAAAACGCTGATTGTAATAAGCATCGCTGAGTTTGTTTATCATCACGCCATATTTTTTAGAGGATGAGCCGTGGATAAAGGTGATGTCGTTTCCCGTGTTTTCCAGAATCAGCCCTACGTGTCCGCCCGTTTTTACGGTGGCATCCGAACCGGTGAAGATAATAACGTCGCCTTTCTGTGCTTCGGATCTGGATACGGGTTTGCCGTAACTCATGTAGTCTTTGGAGGTGCGCGGCACTTTTATTTTGAAGTGATTAAATACATAATACAAAAAACCGGAACAGTCGAGACCGCCCTTGGCCGGATCGGCGGAGCCATACAGATAGGGGGTTCCGAGTTGCTTTTTTGCATACCACAGCAATCCGTCGATATTGATGCCGGAGGGCGAAAGCATCGGCTTGCCGGGCGTGGCGGAAGGAACAGTTGGCTTGGGTGATGTGGTAGTGGTGGAACTGCCACTTTTTCTGGATGCCGTACAGGCGTTGATAAGCAACAGCAGCAGCAAAGAGATGATAACAGGAAATCGTTGGGTGCGCAACGTCATACGAAAAGGATTTTAGGTGTTATTCCGCTAAAATAATGTATTTTTGCGTATGCACTGTCATCAGCAAAAAACAGGCCACGTTATTTGTCGTATGCAGTAGTAAAAATTCAGAATGGTACAGCATATTTATCAACTCGTTCGAAAAGAAGTGCAGCTGGAATGGCGACAAAAGACCGCTCTGGGAACGATATTTATCTATGTGCTCGGCACTACCTTTCTGGTGTATCTCATTTTTCAGGGAAACATTACTATTCCAACCTGGATTGCCTTATTCTGGATTATTGCGCTTTTTACCACCGTAAATGCGGCTTCCAAATCATTTATCAAAGACGCCAATGAGCAGTTTTATTACCTGCGTAGTATGGCCTCGCCGGTGGAAATTATTCTGTCCAAGATTATTTACAATGCGCTGCTGATTACGGTACTCGCACTGGTGATATATGGCGTAATGGTACTTTTCTTTAATGAAAATATCGCCGATAAAAAATTATTCCTGCTCACGATAGTATTGGGAAGTATAGGCTTCTCCAATCTTTTTACATTGTTGTCAGCGATTACTGCCCGCACACAGAATTTTGCCCTGCTGGCTATTCTGGGATTTCCCATTATCCTGCCGCTGCTGTTGCTGATTGTGAAAATGAGCGGCTTGTCTGATTTTGCTATTCAGGAAAAAGATATATACTTGCATCTCGGTGCCATCGCGCTCCTGGATGTGATAACCTTATTACTGGCTGTAGTCCTGTTTCCGTTTATTTGGCAGGACTGACGCCCTAAAAACAAAATGAATATGAAAAAGCACTGGTGGAAATTATTGAGCATACTCTTGTTATTGTACACATTGGTGATGGGATTTTTAGGCCCTATTCCGGGGTTGAATATCCTGGAGCAGTCCATCCGTAATCTGTACTTCCATGTGCCGATGTGGTTTTCCATGATGTTTCTGATGCTGATGTCCATGATATACAGCATCCGTTATCTGCACAGACAGAAAGTGGAGGACGATGTGAAAGCGCATTCGTATGCTATTGTCGGCTTTGTGTTCGGATTGCTTGGTATCATTACAGGTTCTATCTGGGCGCGTGTCACCTGGGGCGCATGGTGGGTGTTTCAGGAAGTGAAACTCAACGGTGCCGCCGCGGCATTGCTGGTGTATGCGGCTTATTTCATTCTTCGGGGTTCTTTCGAAGATGAGGAGAAACGGGCAAGATACGGCGCGGTATATTCCATCTTCGCCTTTGTGATGTATATGGTGTTGATCAACGTGATCCCGCGCATTACCAATTCCTCCCTGCATCCGGGCAACGGAGGTAATCCGGGATTCAATAGTTACGACCTCGACAGCGACCTGCGTATGGTGTTTTATCCGGCTGTCATCGGTTGGGTGCTGCTGTCTGTCTGGATGACAACGCTGTTGGTGCGCATCAAACAGGTATTCCGTAAAAAGCACCAGCTCGACCTGGAATAAGGGCAAATACTTAAAAACAGCTAGGCACTAACAGGGTTATTAACAATGATTATAAAAATAAATGCTACACATGTATACTAAAAATGCAATTTTAATTCTACTTTTCGCAAGTGTTTCTAAAACGTTAAGTGCGCAACCTGCGGATGTAGCGAGTCAGCTGATGGAAAGTAATAAGCTGTATGCTGTCATTGCTGTGTTTGCAGTGATTTTGGTCGGACTTTTCGTGTTTCTGTTCTATCTCGAACAGCGCATTCGGAAACTCGAGCAGGATAATCAGTAGTGGTCGCGAAAAACAATTACATATGCCGCCACCGCTCATTGTCTTTTATTAAAAATTATAAGTTATGAGCGAACAAATTAAATTTTTCCAGAACGTACAGACGTATGTAGATCAGGCAGCAGGATTCACCAAATTGCCTAAAGGACTGATTGAGCAAATCAAGGTGTGTAATGCCGTTTATCAGATTAATTTCCCCGTAAAAATCAAAGATCAGATCAAGGTTATTGAAGCCTATCGCGTACAGCATTCCCATCATCGCCTGCCAACAAAAGGTGGTATCCGCTACAGCGATATGGTGAACCAGGATGAAGTGATGGCGCTGGCCGCGCTGATGACTTACAAATGCGCTGTTGTGAATGTGCCGTTTGGCGGCGCCAAAGGCGGCATCAGAATCAACCCGAAAGAATATACACAGGAAGAACTGGAACGCATCACCCGGCGATACACTTTTGAGTTGATAAAAAAAGGATTCATCGGCCCGTCGCAGGATGTACCCGCACCGGATTACGGCACCGGCGAACGAGAGATGAGCTGGATTGCGGATACCTACATACAGTTCAATCAGCAGGACTTAAATGCCTCCGCTTGTGTTACCGGAAAGCCAATAGGGCAGGGCGGTGTACACGGTCGTACAGAGGCTACCGGTCGCGGTATTTTCTACGGTCTGCGGCATGCCTGTTCCTTCGCGGATGATATGAAAAAAATCGGTCTGACAGCGGGCATCGAAGGGAAAACGGTCATCGTGCAGGGGTTCGGTAACGTGGGCTTTCACGCAGCGAAAGTGTTGGAAGAAAACGGTGCCGTAATAGTCGGTATCGCGGAATATGAAGGTGGTCTCTATAATCCGAAAGGCATAGATATCGATGATCTGAAAAAATACCAGATCGAAAACCGAACTATCCGCAATTATCCGAAAGCGAAGTTTATCAAGCAGTCCAATCTGTTGATGGAGGAAGCCTGCGATATCCTGATTCCGGCGGCACTGGAAAATCAGATTACCAAAGATAATGCCGACCGCATTAAGGCTAAAATCATCGGTGAAGGTGCGAACGGCCCGATTACGCCGCAGGCGGAAGCCATTTTGCTGAAAAAAGGCGTGATGATAGTACCTGATATGTATCTCAATGCAGGCGGGGTGACCGTATCTTATTTTGAATGGCTGAAAAACCTGTCGCACGTGAGTTTTGGACGACTGGATTATCGCCATCAGGATAATGCCTACAATAAAATTGTGGATTTGATTGAACACAATACGGGGCGCAAGATTACCAAACGCGAACGCGACAGTCTGCACGGTGCCGGAGAACTCGATATTGTGCGATCCGGTTTGGAGGATACCATGGTAAACTCTTATGAGAATATCCGCGATATCTTGAAACGTCATAAAAAAATGCAAAGTCTGCGCACGGCTGCTTATGTGGACGCACTCGAAAAAATAGGGGTGACCTACCTGCAGATGGGCGTATTCCCATGATGATCAGCCTGGTTATCCACATAGTAGGAATTATCAAAAGGTGTAAGTCAGGATATTTTTAGTAATTTTAGGTGGTAGAGTATTAAATCCAGCAGTTATGAAAACAATAGTATGCATTTGTTTGTTATTGGTGTCAATATATCAGGCACCGTCTCTGTGTGCAAAAGCAGATTCTGTTGCGAAGCCTAAATTCCCGGGTGGAGAGAAAGAACTGATGTCGTTTTTGGAAAAGAATATCCGCTATCCGGATGAAGCGCAGAAACAGAAATGGGAAGGTAAAACACTCATCGCGTTCAGCGTCAATGAAGATGGTTCTTTAAGTAATATCCGCGTTATCAAATCATCCTGGACGGTACTCGACAGTGAGGCGCTCCGCGTGATTAAGCTGATGCCGAAATGGGAACCTGCCTACGAAAATGGCGTGCCTAAAAAGGAAATGGTCGTATTGCCTATTCAATTCGATTTATCCCGTAAGGATATTTTGTATAAATAGCCTTTACCACAAACTATACCGTGTTTCCTGCCGCTGGCGGGAAATACTTTTTTTATCATTAAAATAAGAAGGATTATGAAGACGAAAGAAGACATTGTACAAAACTGGTTACCGAGATACACCGGAAAAAATCTCGATGAATTCGGAGAATATATTCTGCTGACCAATTTTACCCGATATGTAGAACTTTTTGCCGAATGGAATGGTGTGGAAGTAGAGGGGAAAGACCGTCCTATGCAGAATGCTACGGCCAACGGCATCACCATCATTAATTTCGGGATGGGCAGCGCGCTGGCCGCAACGATGATGGATTTATTGTCCGCGATAAAACCTCAGGCCGCCTTGTTTTTAGGAAAATGCGGCGGACTCAAAAAGAAAAACAACCTCGGTGATTTCATTCTGCCGATAGCAGCCATCAGGGGCGAAGGTACTTCCAATGACTACTTCCCTGCGGAAGTGCCTGCACTGCCGTCTTTTGCCCTGCAAAAGGCCATTTCTACCACCATCCGAGAGCATAATCAGGATTATTGGACAGGAACGGTGTATACCACTAACCGCCGTGTGTGGGAACACGATGAGGAATTCAAGGACTATCTGCGCAAAATCCGGGCAATGGCGATTGATATGGAAACGGCTACGCTCTTTTCCGTGGCTTTTGCTAATGAAATTCCCGTGGGTGCCTTGCTGCTGGTATCCGACCAGCCGATGATTCCGGAAGGCGTGAAAACAGAGGAAAGTGACAAGAAGATTACCACCAATTTTGTGGAAACTCATCTGCAGATTGGAATTGATTCTCTGAAGCAGCTGATGAACAGAACATCTACAATCAAACACCTCCGCTTTGAGGATTAGCGGCCGGTTGCCGGATACTGCCGGTGGATGTAATAGCCATACGGGATAATAATGCACACCAACAGGCAAACCCAGAACATGAAGTCTAAGGCGGGGATGTGCTGATAGCCTATTACAACATGACTGAAAAACGGAAATAAACTCGCCGCCACAAATATGATTGCGCGTTGCGGCAGTCGGGTGAAGTATGTCCACCAGCTGAGTCCGTACGTCAACAGGTAGGCGCCGTGCCATAGCCATTTTTTGTCCGTTTCCACACCCAGAAAATAAATGTGTACGCCAATGGCGAGTACATAAAAAATGGAAAAGAAAATGCGGTGTCCTGTTTTCATGTGGCCGGTATTTCGGAGTTATCCTGATTTTCGCGCATGGCTTTATTGATGGCGATGCTGTTGTTCAGCTCGAACCCGAACAGTAATACCATCGCGTTCATGTATATCAGCATCATAATCACAATCACAATGCCGAGAGAGCCGTACAGGCTGTTGAAGTTGTTGAGGTAGTTGGTGTAGAATTTAAACACCAGTGACATCAGAATGGATATAATGGTGGCCGAAGTAGCACCCACGGAGAAATACCGATAGCGTTTTTTTACTGAAGGTCCGTAGTAATAAATCAGCGCGATGATATTGAAAAAGCTGAATACAATCAGCAGACTGCGCAGGAATTTCAGTAGGTAAATAGTAACTACATTCTGCGTGTTTAATATCTTGCTTACTACGATAATGAATTCTTTCCCTTTGATGATCAGCAGCAAAGCCAGGATAATCTGAAAGCAAATCAGAAACAGAATGCGAATGGCTGTCCATTGCTTTTCCCAAAAGGTGCGCTCCTTGAAAGTGTGGTTCATTTTGTCAAATGCGCGCATCATGGATTTTACACCATTGGACGCGACAAATAAAGCCAGGAAAAAGTTGATAGACAAGAGTCCGCCGCGCTGAATACTGACAATGTCGCGGATGGTGGTTTCCAGAATCGGATAGACGCCCGCAGGAAGTATGCTTTTAAGTCCGTTCATCAGCACGATATCGAAGTTTCTGATGGGAATGTAAGGGATTAGAGAGAAGAAGAAAATGATACTCGGAAATAAAGCGAGGATAAAATAAAACGAAATGGATGATGCCCGGATGGATAATACATCGTTCTGGATTTCTTCCCTGAATTTTAAAGCCACATCATACACCGGAATACCTTCGAATCCGGGAAGCGTGATGCGTTTCAGCCTGTCCCGGAATCGTTCCGACCGAACGAGCCTTCTGTATTTTTTTGTCTTATCCTGAATGGACATTGGACGTAGTTTCGGTTTTTGCAAAACTGCTGATGCAGCAAATATAGTTAAATCATCCTATGGATGGGTCACTATAACTTATGATTTATCTTAATGGATTTGGCCTTTGCTTTTTTCTCTTCTTTCATTTTCTGAATTTCTTCTGTGAAAAACGGGCGCAGGTGATCCAGTACTACGTCCGGAATATGGCATCTGCGGAGCGAATCTTTTTTCACATAAACGAAGGTGGTCTCGCTGCTGGTCAGCAATTGTCCCTGCTGATTATATATTTCACTATAAAACACAATTTTCTTTTCCGGCCAGTCGCGGATAATGGTTTTGATGTCCATCAGTTCGTCGTAGCGTGCCGGTCGGAAGTATTTGATGTTCATTTCCACCACCGGCATAGCATACCCGAGTTCTTCCAGTTTCTTATAGGCAAAATCGTGTTTTCGCATGGCTTCTGTACGGCCTATTTCGAAGAATTTGGCATAGTGGCCGTGGTAGACAATGCCGAGCGGATCGCAGTCGTGGTAGCGCACGCGTAGTTGTATGGTTTCTTCAAACATTAGCGGATATTTCTTTGGTTTAAGGCTTGCTGATATTTACGGGCATTTTCCGTGTGCTGCTGCCAGGTTTCTGCAAAAGCATGATAGCCGGAAAAATCCTCTTTCGCACAAAAATACACATATTTATGCTCTTCCGCATCCAGCGTCTGCTCAATGCTCTTCAGTTCCGGTAAACAAATCGGTCCGGGGGGCAATCCTTTGTTGATATAGGTGTTGTACGGAGAATCAATTTTCAGGTATTTGTGGTAAACGCGCTGACTCTGTCCCAGTTTTTTCAGGGCATACATTACCGTAGGGTCTGCCTGCAGGGGCATTCCGATACGCAGCCGGTTCAGATACACGCCGGCAATGGTCGGATATTCGTCGTAGTGATTCGATTCTTTCTGAATAATGGAGGCCAGAATAATCACTTCGGTGGGTGTTAGTCCCAGCTTTTCCGCCTTTTTTAGTCGGCTACTGTTCCAGAATTTGTGGTATTCTTCGAGCATGCGCTGCACAAATCCGGAAGCGCTGGTATTCCAATAGAATTCGTAGGTATTGGCCAGGAAAATGGTAGGAAAACTTTCTTCCGTCAGTTGCAGGGAATCCAGGAAGCGTTTGTCCCGCAGTACTTGCAGGATTTCAGATTTAGTAGGCTCCAGCTGTTCCGCGATTTTCTCTGCCAGCTGTTCCTTATTCTGGATGTTGTTAAAGGTAATCTTCACCGGATCCTGACCGCCCGAGCGGAGTTTGCGTACAATATTCAGATTGCTCATGCCGGCACTCAGTAAATACCTACCGGGACGCACATTTTCGGCGTAGTTCACCCTGTTGGCTACCAGTTTGAAAGTTTGTATGTTATGCAGTATTTGCTGGCGTTTCAGGCTTTTTATAACATCATCATAGGTGGAACCCGTTTTGATATAGAATATCACAGCCCGCTCTTTATTCAGTCTGGCAGAAGTGCCTTGTTCATTGATATTGTCTTTAAATAGTGTACTGTAGCCTGCAAAGAACCCGGCAACACCTAAAAATAGGAAAATAAGTAAAAAAACAGCAAATTTATTTCGCATCAGATAGTTTGTAACTGGTTGTAAATTAAATGATTATGGATTTTATCTAAAAAATATGATAAATCTACAAAAAAAAGTTAAACACGCTCTTGCGATTTGCAAGAAAATGTTTAACTTTGTTGTAGGGTTTTTATGTTTCTAGACTTTAGGGTCTGTCGGGTTTTGTGCAATGCAAAACCCGATTTTTTTTATAGCTTTAGTGGTCGCAGTGCGACTCAATTTTTAAAATATCTGATTATTTCGTAGTGTTTAGGGTTTTTGAAAAGGTTTAGTTGCCTTTCTATTACAAAGATGTATTATTTACGTCGTATTCTGCTTTCGTGATAATGTCTTTTGTAACTCGTATTTCGTATTTCATTAAAATAAAAATCGCTTAAAATCAATATTTTAAGCGATTTATGGAGTGTTTTTTGTAACTTATTTTATGCGTATGCTTCTACAGGAAGACAGGTGCAAACCAGATTTCTGTCGCCGTAGGTATTGTCAATTTTGGCAACACTTGGCCAGAATTTGGCTGATTTCACATATTCCAGCGGGAATGCAGCCTTCTCGCGCGTATAGCTGTGTTGCCAGTCGCCGGAAATAACTTCTGCAGCCACGTGCGGCGCATTGATAATCGGATTGTCCTGTATGCTGGTAACGCCATTACTGATGTCGTCCAGTTCCTGGCGGATGGCCACCAGTGCTTCGCAGAATTTATCCAGTTCCGCTTTGCTTTCACTTTCGGTAGGTTCTATCATCAATGTACCCGGTACCGGAAACGCCACCGTTGGCGCATGGTAGCCGTAATCCATCAGTCGCTTCGCGATATCTGCCGCGTCGATACCCGTATCCTTTTTAAACGGACGGATATCCATGATAAATTCGTGGGCTACGCGGTTGTTATTGCCCGTATATAAAATCGGATAATGCTGTTCCAGTTTTGCCTTCAGGTAGTTCGCATTCAGGATGGCGTATTTGGTGGCATTGGTAATGCCTTCGCTACCCAACATTTTATTGTAAGCATAGGAAATCAGTAAAATCGCCGCGCTGCCGAATGGTGCCGCGGATACGGCCGGAATGGCGTTGCCGCCGCCTGTTTTCACCACCGGATTACCCGGCAGGAAAGGAGCGAGTTCCGCTGTGCAGCAGATAGGTCCCATGCCGGGACCGCCGCCGCCGTGCGGGATAGCGAAGGTTTTGTGGAGGTTGATGTGGTTCACATCTGCGCCGATGCTGGCAGGCGAGGTGAGTCCCACCTGCGCGTTCATGTTGGCGCCATCCATATATACTTTGCCGCCGAACTGGTGGATCGTGTCGCATATTTCAATGATTGATTCCTCAAAAACCCCGTGTGTGGATGGATAAGTCACCATCAGACAGGATAAGTTGTCGGCATGTTGCGCCGCTTTCGCTTTTAAGTCTGCTACATCGATATTGCCTTTTTCATCGCATTTTACGAGCACAATCTGCATGCCTGCCATAGCCGCACTGGCCGGATTGGTGCCGTGCGCGGAAGTAGGAATCAGCGCCACATTGCGGTGGGCATCGCCACGGGATAAATGGTAAGCGCGAATCACCATCAGGCCGGCATATTCCCCTTGTGCACCGGAGTTCGGCTGCAGGGAAGTGGCCGCGAATCCGGTGATATTGGCCAGTTGCTGCTCCAGTTCTTCGATGATTTCAAGATATCCCTTTACCTGTTCGGAAGGCTGGAACGGATGCATATGCGCAAACTCCGGCCAGCTCAGTGGAACTAATTCCGTGGTCGCATTCAGTTTCATCGTGCAGCTGCCCAAAGGTATCATGGAGAAGCCCAGTGACAAATCTTTGGCTTCCAGTTTTTTAATATAGCGCAGCATTTCCGTTTCGGAATGGTATTGATTAAAGACAGGATGTGTCAGGTAATCGGAGGTTCTTTGCAGTGTTTCCGGTATCTGCAGCGCAGGTGTGTCGAGGTAAGTGGATTGGTAATTCGCCTGTACACTGGCGGCGAAGACAGCAGCAATAGCTTCCACATCCTTGCGGCGGGTGGTTTCGTCCAGTGACAATTGGATCGTGCCATCTTCATTATACCAGAAATTCAGTCCTTCCTGTTCTGCCAGCGTTTGTATCTGCGCGGATTTTCCTTTGGCATCGATTTTCAGGGTGTCGAAGAATGCAGTATTTTTATTGCCGAAACCGAGTTTTTTCAGTTCATTCGCCAATGCCACCGTTTTGTAGTGGATGTTCAACGCGATATTGCGGATGCCTTCTTTTCCGTGGTACACGGCATACATACTCGCCATGATGGCCAGTAATGCCTGCGCGGTACAGATATTAGAAGTCGCTTTTTCGCGTTTGATATGTTGTTCTCGTGTTTGTAATGCCATGCGCAGCGCGCGGTTGCCGTGTTTGTCTACCGATACGCCAATCAGACGACCCGGAATGAGACGCACAAAGTCATCCTTGCAGGCGAAGAAAGCCGCGTGCGGGCCACCGAATCCCATTGGCACACCGAAGCGTTGTGAGTTACCTACCGCGATGTCAGCGCCCAGTTCGCCGGGAGAGGTGAGCAGTGCCAGACTCATGATGTCGCAGGCCAACACGCTGTAAATTTCCTGCTCTCTGCAGGCCGCGATGGTAGCGCGGTAGTCTTCCACTGCGCCTGACGCATTCGGGTATTGTAATACGATGGCGAAATATTCCTCTGACGGAACGAAGTTGCTGTAATCATCCACCACTACCTCAATGTTTAAAGGCAATGCGCGGCCGGTGACGACGTCGATGGTTTGTTTGAATGTATGGCGGTCGATGAAAATCTTATTCGCCGCCGGTTTATTTCTGGATTTATTTCTTACTTCATAAAATACGTGCATCGCTTCGGCCACTGCGGTTGCCTCATCCAGCAGGGATGCATTGGCGATAGGCAGACCGGTCAGGTCGGCAATCATTGTCTGGAAATTGAGCAGAGCCTCCAAGCGGCCTTGCGCTATCTCCGCCTGATAGGGCGTGTATTGTGTGTACCATCCCGGATTTTCAAAGATATTGCGTTGGATGACGCCCGGTGTAATGGTGTTATAATAGCCTTGTCCGATGTAGTTTTTGCAGACTTTGTTCTTGCGTGCTTTTTCCTTCAGCATTTCCAGATAGTCGTATTCCGACATCGGTTCGCCGACGGTCAGTGTGTGCTTCAGCCGGATATTGGCCGGCACGGTTTCTTCAATCAATTGGTCGAGAGAAGCCACGCCTATGGTTTGCAGTATGGCAGCAGTATCTGCCGCGTTCGGGCCGATATGTCTTGCTTGAAATTCGTTGGACATTTGGAGGTAACTTGTTTGTGGAAGAATGCCCCAAATATACGGTTTTTCCTGCCTTTTTCAGAATGCTGTCCGGTGGTGTGGAAAAGTTATGTCAACTTGTTTCTAACTTTGAAAAATGTCATTTTCTGCCAAAAGACAGCTTGATTATCAGGCTTTTTTTACATAGCAGGTTTTGATGACGAGGCGCACTTTCTCCACCCTGCATTCAATTTCTTCCTCATCATCGGTCAGGTGTATGTTTTTGATGGTCATGCCTTTTTTCAATTTGACGGAAGTGCCTTTCGGATCCAGGCTTTTGGTCAGGATAACGGCATCGCCTTCTTTCAATACGGTTCCGTTGCTGTCTTTTACTACTATACTGTCCATATCAGGTGTGTTTGGACAAAGATACGAATTTAAAATGTGAATGTGATTTGTGCGCTCATTCATCCTTTATTCTGGCATAGAAATGCCGTTTTGTCTCAATGATATTTTCCGTCGCTATCTTATTTTGTAATAAAATGTCCGCTGATAAATATTGTTTTTTATCTTAGTGAATGAATATGTCTGCCGAAGTTACCGCACCAGCCACTCCGCAAGTTCCGCTACTCAGAAAAATCGCCTTTGCCGCCGGCCAGACCGGCTGGAGTCTCGCTGTTTTTGGCTTCACAGAACTGATTTATTTTTTCTATCTGCCGCCGGATAACGGGCAGCCGCTGTTCAAGGAGTTCGTTTTTCAGGGCGCGGTGGGGAGTGTTTTTACGATTGTTGGATTGCTGTCTGCAATAGGTTATATCATCAGCGCTTTTATGGAACCCATTGTCGGAAGTTTGAGTGATCGGTCTACTTTTAAGTTCGGGAAACGCAAGACTTTTATGGCATTCTCAGTCATTCCATTTGCGATGTTGTCGGCTGCGATATTTTTCCCACTCAAGGATGGACTGCATACGCTGAATGCGGTCTGGCTGTCGGTGACCGTTATTGCGGCATTTATCATAAAATGCTTTTACACCACACCTTACAATGCGCTGATTAATGAGATTGCGAAAGAAGAACGCGAGCGCCTGCATATTGTGATGATGTTGTCTATCGCCTATGCGCTGGGCATCGGCATCGGGCAGACAATTAATATTACGATGGCAGCCTTCGCGGATCAGTATTCCTATGAGACGATTTTTCAGACCAGTGTGCTCGTATATGCGGTGGTCGCGATGATACTGATGGCTATGCCGATTTTGTTTGTAGAGGATAATTCAGGCAAAAATATCAGCAAAGCGGAATTGCAGTACGACCGAAAGCACGAAGGTGTTTTCGATAATATGCGCGAGGTCTGGAATGACCGCAACTTCCGCATTCTGGTATGGGTGGAGTTGATATATTGGTTCCCTCAGAAGATTTTTATTGTGGCGGTGCCATATATTGTGGCAGCGTTGCTGCAATTGGATAATGTCTATACATCCGTTATTCTCTATGCGGTGGGCATCTGCTCGCTCGTGATGTATCCGCTGGTGGACAAGCTGGTGGAACGCTATGGGAAAAAAAGAGTGATGCAGTCGGCATTACTGTTTCTGCTGCTGAGTTTTTCGTTTACAGCCACCATTGGTTTATATCCGATGCCAACGATTTTATTTGTGGTGATTTATGTCATCATCAATGCCTATCCGACGGCGGTGCTCGGCATTCTGCCGATGGCATTGGCGGGCGACAATGCGCAGCACGATTTCAGGAAAACGGGCATCGCGAAAAACGCGTCTTACTATGCGCTTAAAACCTTTATGATGAAAATTGGTGTGGCCGTTACGAGTCTGGTGTTCCCGTCATTGCTGCTGCTAGGGAAGTCGCCGGACAATCCGCTGGGTATCCGCATGGCGGCAGTACTTTGTGTACTGAGTGGCTTGTACGCTTTCTGGCTGATGCGGAAATACAAGGATGTGTAGGGCGAATAATTGTAGAATTATACAATTATACAATTCGATAATTACCCTTCCTTGCTCATTCGCAAAATTTCTTCAAATTCTTCTTTGGTAACGTCAATCACGGAGAGGCGGGATTGCTTGATGATTTTCATTTCCGACAGGGCAGGGTTGGCCTTGATAGCGGCCAGCGATACAGGGTGTTTCAGCTTCTGCACCGGACTCACATCCACACATACCCATTGCGGTTCATCGGTGGTCGGATCCTGATAGGCCTCCGTGACAATTTTCATGATGCCCACTACGGCCTTGTCAATATTACTGTGGTAAAACAGGGCTTTGTCGCCTTTCTTCATCGCGCGCATATTGTTGCGGGCGGTATAGTTGCGTACGCCGTCCCAGTGTTCTTTGCCTTTTGCTATCAGATCGTCAAAAGAAAATACATCGGGTTCCGATTTCATCAGCCAGTAGTTCATGTCTTTATCTTGTTTGTTACAAAAATAAAGATTCTTACTTACTGTCCCTGACTTTCCTGCCATTTCTTTTTGAAGCTGTCGCGCATTGCTTTGACATCCCATTTGCGGTTTACCATCACCTGATTGTTGACGATGAGTTTGAAGAAATACACATCATCGGTATAGACGGAGGAGTCGTATTCAAAATTGAGCTTGTGCGGGCCGGGTGCCATATTTTTCTGGTTGAATAGTTCACGCACCAGAATACCATTGGCATCAAACATCGCAATCTGCACATCTTTGGTTTGTGTGAAACTGTATTCAAAATTGCCGCCCACTCTTTCTTTTGGGGGAGCATAATAGTTGGTACGGTAGTCGTTTTTGTTGGTCACGGAAAATGTTCGGCCTGTGAGTTGTGCCATAAATCTTTTGAGGCTGTTTTCTTCGGCGGTGTCAGCCGCGAAGATGGTGTTGATGTCGCCGCTGTCGACCAGCGCCCATACTGCATATTGCGCCGCGGAGGTCTGCAGTTTTTTCGATTCCAGAAACTGTGTCAGTTGCAGTAATTTCTGGTCGTTATTTTTTTTCAGTGTGTACAATACATTCAATCCGCTGGCGCGGTCCGATTGCTCTATGCACATGCCTTTCAGTGCGATTTCCTTTTTTTCTTTGGGTTTCAGCGTAATCAGTTCCTGTTCCGTAATCACAATATTCTGTACCTGCGCATCCGAAGGAATACAGATATCGCCGTTGCTGACGAGTATCTGCAGGTTTTCATTCGCGAGATTCTGTACCGACATTTTCAGCGGTTCCAGATAGTGGGTACTGCCGTCGTTTGGAGATATGGTATATTGTACCTTTTTCTGCGATTGCGCATCCAACAGGTGCAGCGGATTCGCAGATGCGGAGAAAGTCAGCAGGCAGCATATTGCCCAGAAATGGATGATTGACAGAAAGGGTTTCATAGCAGATTTTATTGGGTAACGAAAAAAATAGTGGAATGTTATATTGTTAGCGTTTATTTTTTTAAATTTAGTAAAAATAAACATCATGAAATTATACCTAACCATTATTTTTTCTTTTGTATTTTCTTGTTTTACAGCTTATTCTCAGGAT
>ENA-UPTA01002089-UPTA01002089.1-activated-sludge-metagenome-genome-assembly--contig:-NODE-2089-length-21126-cov-7.009397_pt1 | contig 21126 bp, 13 predicted proteins | sample MGYA00238184_ERZ773361 | MGnify/ENA primary metagenome ERZ773361 (study PRJEB29100, sample SAMN05720205) | activated sludge metagenome | isolation source: anaerobic digester from wastewater...
CCTCTACCCCGACTTCCTCTCGATTTTTTCCATGCGAAGCGACACCACTTTGGAGACGCCGGGCTCGTTCATGGTAATGCCGTAAATGCTTTCCCCGATGCTCATGGTCTTTTTGTTGTGGGACACAATCATGAACTGCGTTTTTTTCGAAAACTCACGGAGCATCTTGATAAAACGCCCGATGTTCTCCTCGTCAAGGGGAGCGTCAATTTCGTCAAGAAAGCAGAATGGCGACGGTTTCTCCATGTAGGTCGCGAAGAGGAGCGCAATTGCCGTCAGCGCCCGTTCCCCCCCTGAGAGGAGGTTGATGTTCTTGGCCTTCTTTCCCGGAGGACGCACCATAATGTCGATACCGCTTTCCAGCACGTTCTCCTCGTCCACGAGGTCGAGGTTCGCGTCGCCCCCTTCGAAGAGCTGACGGAAAATATCGGCAAAATTTTTCTGTATGCCCTTAAAGGTTTTCAGGAACATTTCCACGGAGGTCCGGTTGATGTCCTCGATCACGGAAATGATATCGACCCGCGCCTTCTCAATATCCTGCTTCTGGCTGATGTAATATTCAAACCGCTTCTTCAGGTCACGGTATTCCTCAATGGCGAGGTTGTTGATCGGGCCCATGTCCTGTATCTTCTTTTTGAGCTCCTGGATCTTCCGCAGCAGGTCACCCTGCTGCACCGCCTCCGCCTCGAATTCCGGCACGTCGGCGACCTTCTTTTCGTATTCGGTCCAGAGATATTCCTCTATGCGCTCAAGGCGGAAATTCTGTTCAATCAGGGCCTTGTCCACCTCGCCGGTGCGCTCCACAATCCTGTTCAGGCTGTCGGTTTCCTTTTTCGATACGTTCTTGCGTTCCTGTATCTTGCCGTCAATAGCGGTGCGTTTTTCCGCGAGGGTAACGATGCTGGTATTCAGAGACTGGCTCTTTTCGCTGAACTCCACGAGGCTGTTCTCCCAGTCGCGAATCTCCTTTTCGCAGCCGGCAATTATCTCATCGCAGCGGCCGATATCTTCCCCGTAGTTTTTAATCTGCTTTTCAATGTCCCGTATCTGGCTGGCGAGGTATTCGGTGTGTTTGGTGATCCAGTCGCGCTCGGTCTCGTTCCGGGACAGGTCCTTTTCGACACGCGAGATCATGGTATTGACGTCGTCAAGCTCCTTCTGCTCGCTCTTGATGTGTTCCTCAAGGACCGCGATCTGAAGGCGGAGGTCGTCGACTTCCGTCACTTTCTCACGGATCTGGCGGTCGATATTCTCCTTCTCGGAGTGAACTCCCCCCTTGTCGAAGAGCAGCGTGCGGAAGCCGTCTCCGTAACTCTCGAACTTTTCAATGAGTTCCCGGAGGCTCTGCAGGTCGAGGGCCTCGAGGGCGGCCGCGGCATCGGAGGAACCGCCGTTGCGGAGGATATCCAGGGCGCCGCTGATACGTCCGGAAAATTCATCGAGCTTATCGTAGATGAGCTTCTGCACATCCTGCCGCTCCTGCTCCGACTTCAGCCACTCCGCCTTGTGGCTGTCAATTTCCTCAACGAGGCGTTTGATGACCTCCTCAAGTTCCTCACGGAGGGCAATGAGACGCTCTTCGGCCTTCTTGATGGCGGCCTTGTTCTCTTCAATTTTTATACCGGCGTTTTTTATCGATTCAATTTTCCGCGTTTTCGTGTCCCGGAAGGTCTGCAGCTTCTCCCGGTCCTCCACGATGCGGGCGCCGATCTCGATTGCGCCCTGTTCCGCTTTCTTCTTTTCGTCTATCAGCCTGTTGAGATTATCAGTGCGTTCCTCAATATTCTTCTGCACCGCCGCTTTCCGGTTTTTCTGGTCCGCGATGCGGGCACGGTTCTTCTCGGACTTCTGGTCAATGTCTTCAATCCGTATCCTGAAGGTGTGGAGTTCCTTGTCCAGTTCAAAAAGCTGGAGCTGGATATCGTTTTTCTCCTTTTCATCCTTTTCATTTTCAGAGGAAATCAGGGACATCTTTGCCGAGAGCTCCTCGCGCTGTTTCCGAAGCCGCTCCAGGTCCTCCTCGAGCTTTTCCTTCCGCTTCACCATTTCCCGGTACCGGAGGAAGTTGTACTGGATATCATTATCCGTGAGTTCCCCTTTCAGGGTAAGATAAAATTTTGTCTTCTCCGACTGCTTTGCCTTCAGTTCCTTTTCACGCTCAATTTCCTTGATGATATCGTTGATGCGCTCAATGTTCGCTCCGGTGTCCTGCAGTTTCCGCAGAGACTCCTTCTTCTGCAGCTTGAACTTGGAGATACCGGCGGCCTCTTCAAAGATGTAGCGCCGGTCCTCGGCGCTGCTGGAGAGAATCATGTCGATCTTTCCCTGCTCCATCACGGAATAGGCGGTCTTCCCGATCCCCGTGTCAAGGAACAGGCCGTCAATGTCCTTGAGCCGCACCGGGGACTTGTTGATCAAATATTCTGATTCCCCGTCACGGAACACGCGGCGCGTGACGGTTACCGTGTCCGACTCGAAGTTGAGGATATGCTCGCGGTTATCCATGGTGAGGGACACCTCCGCGAGGGACAGGGACTTCCGCGACTCGGTGCCGGTGAAAATTACGTCCTCCATCTTGACGCCGCGGATGTTCTTCGCCTGTTTCTCTCCCAGGACCCATTTAATCGAGTCGACAATATTCGACTTCCCGCAGCCGTTGGGACCGACGATAACGGTGATGCCCTGACCAAACTCAATGGAGGTCTTTTCAGGAAATGATTTAAAGCCGAATATATCAATCGATTTAAGATACATACATCATCCTGCCGGTAAATTCATTGTTTCGGGATTGTGCGCCGAACAGTAACGGCGGTGCTGCCGGCATGAAGAGGCGAAAACTGATCATCCTTCATGTGTAACCGGCCGTTCTGCCGGACGTGACGGGTTTACATAAAACAGACTGCTATTACCCTGTATGCCGGAAAGAGTTTCAAGAATAATTTTCAGGAAATCAACAATATTTTCAGGGAACCCGGTTCCCAAAATAATCCCCCCGCGGTAATAATTTCATTGATTTATTCCAACGAAGGGTTATTATCCCTTCAAAGATGCAGGGGCTGGTTCCGGACCTGCCCCGACATGCGGATTTCGGCACTATATTTATGAAAAATGAATCCATACAGAAAAAGATCACACATGCATTATGCATGATAATTATGCTGCTTACCGGCCTGGCCGGGTTTCACTGCGCTTCAGGCGGGGAGATTGTCACATACGATTATTTTATAACAACCGGGGGAATTACCGGAGATTCCATGCTCTCGGGAGACCGCATACAGGAAGGCCGCACCTACCAGGTGTTTTTCTCCATGGATGAGCCCGAACGGTGCATAAAGATATCCCTGGAAACCTATTTGATATCCCCGACAATCAGGGGGGACCGCTATAAAAAAATCAATTCCTACTTTATCGTGGAAAAACAGGTTGACATCACCCGGTTTAACATAAACAGAGATACCGTGTTTTCCGAAATTGGAAGGAATTATGACCTGAACTGGTTATCCAGCGACGGCTTTACCCTTTGTACCGTCGCCGACGACCCCATACAGAATCTCAGTAAAGGGCTGTACCGCATCAGGTTTACATCATTCCGCAGTGAAGAGGTCAAATACTCAATTTCACTCTATTCCAACAGAAAGAAACTGATTATCCGGTAATGCGGCAGCGCCGGCTCACAGCACTGTCACAGAAATAATGAGCATTGTGCGATACCGTGTCCCTCCCGCGGCAGGCCGGGAAGAGCGCGTAACGCCATGAAGGTGCATTTCTGCCGCATTCCATCAGAATACTACAGGATTTACGGGGACTATTACATGCTTGGACTGTATGTCTTTACGTTCGGTGTCGTAGCATCGGCAATCGGCATTGGAGAATTGCTCATGCCCGGAAAAGCGTTTCTCTTATGGAAGAAATGGGCCGGGAACAGGTTTTTCTTTCTCCATGGCCTGATGCTCATTTCCGCGGGTTTTCCCCTGACATTCTACAAAGGTGTCTTTTCCACTGCAATTTTTGCGGTGGGCCTTATTATTGTCCTGACGGGCCCTTTTATACTGCTGTATCCGGAAAAAGTGCGGGACATGTTTGAAACGATGGCGGCGGAAATGCCGGACCAGGGCATTCAGCGTATTGTGATCTTCGAAGGCGTCATCAGAACCATGGCGGGAATGCTTTTTATCTCGACAAAGTTCATGGGATAACATGAAGCCGCTTTTTTTACTTTACAAACTTGACTTTTCACGGTCCCTGAGGTAAAAATACCGGAATTGAGATTATACTTGTAACCGCAGCGGCGCCGCTCTCCCGATTGTATCCGGAAGGCTGCAGAGTTTTTCTGTCTTACGCCGCGGCGTCACTCCATCACTGTGAATCCCGGACATGAAAACATACAGATCATATTATATTGAAACATTCGGATGTCAGATGAATAAAAGCGACTCCTGTCTCATGGAAATTTCCATGAACCGGAACGGATTTCACCTTTCACCGGAACCAGACACGGCGGATATTGTCATATTCAACACCTGTTCCGTACGCAACCACGCGGAAAACAGGGCAATCGCCAGGATGAAATCCGCCAGGGGCCTCCCGGGAGGCCGGGACAAACTTGTGATATGCGCAGGATGCATGGCGCAGCGCATTGGAAAGGAGCTCATCGCGAACGGGACCGCGGACATCGCGGCGGGACCGTACCAGTCTCCCCGGATAGGTGAATTTGTCGCCGCATGGCTCACGGACCACAGGAAACGGACATTTCTCTCACAGGAAATCGCTGACTTCTCAGACAGAATTGACGAAGACCGCGCCCATGAGCGGGACCCTGGAGACTGGCATGAATGGGTCACCATTACCCACGGCTGCGAAAACTTCTGCTCCTACTGCATTGTCCCCCATGTGCGGGGGAAGTTGATATCCGTTTCTTCCGGAAAGATACTCAGCTACATCCGTGACCTTACGGCGCGCGGTGTTACGGAGATCACCCTGCTGGGGCAGAATGTGAACCAGTACGGCATGGACTGCGGGGAAATCCCCTTCTTCAGGCTCCTTGAAAAAACTGCCTCTATTGAAGGACTGAACCGCATCAATTTTCTCACCTCGCATCCGAAAGATTTCAGCAATGATATTATCAGCGTCATAAAGGACCACCGCACAATTTCGCGGGCGATACATCTCCCGCTCCAGAGCGGGTCCGACCGCATCCTGACACTGATGAACCGCGGATATCTTATGAAGGATTACCGCGGAATTATCGACGTCATCGCCGCAGAGCTTGACGATTTCTCCCTGTCCACAGACCTCATTGTGGGGTTCCCCGGAGAAACCGGTGACGAATACCGGGAGACACTGCACGCCGTGGAGACACTGCAGTTCGATGAGGCCTACACCTACGCCTATTCGCCCCGTTCAGGCACCGCGGCCTTTGACCTCCCGGAAACTATCACCCCCGATGAAAAAAGAGACCGCCTCGCAGAGCTCATTGAGGTGCAGCGGAACATCTCCCGGACAAAGCTTGAAGGGCGGATTGACCGCACCGAAGAAATGATTATTGAAGCCATAAGCAAAAAGTCCTCCCGCGATGTTGTGGGGAAGACATTTCTGAACCACCCCGTGGTCCTTCCGGGAGTCCCGGAAGATATCGGGAAAATAATCCGTGTCCGCATTACCGGCCTGAAAGGAGCAACGCTCTATGGCGAACGGACTGCGTAGAACCGCCGCCGCATGTATTGTTGTTACCGCAGTCTTCGCAGGTTCCCCGGGCATTTCAGGAAACAGCGACCGGGGAGCCCTGACCTCCATGGAACACCTCGCGGGCAGAGGGGACAGCGCCGGTGTCCGCCGGGAAGCGCGCCTTTTTTTCAGGAAATTCCCGAAGAGTAAATTTGTTCCCGACGTGCGGCTTCTCCTCGCTGAAACTGAAATAAATCCCGACAAATCCCTGCGTCTGTACCGTGTTGTGCTGGACAACTACCGCTACTATGAAAAACGCGACTACGCCCACTTCAAGCTCTGTTCGGTACTGTACCTCCTCTCCCGGTGGAACGACCTGCGGAAAGAGTCCCATGAATGCCTGCGCGATTATCCCCGCAGCCCCCACCGGGGGGACTTTATGCTCTATAACGCGAGAGCGCTGATTTTCCTGGAGAAATTTGACGAGGCCCGGGACATCTGTATCACCATCACCACATCCAGTCATGATTACGAGAAGCTTTCTCAGGCACTGCTGCTCCTCGCCTATATCAACAGGAACACCACGGGATATTCCCGGAGCTACCTCATCACCCTGCGGGACCTCATCGTGGGTTTCCGCGAATCACAGGTTGCCCCGGCCGCGATATATCTTCTGGGCCGCTGCTATGAAGACAAGCGGGACTACAACCGCGCATACTCCGCGTTTCTCGACATACAGACCAAATACCCCCGGTCGCCGGAGGCCGTATATGTGCAGAACAGGCTTCCCGGCATCACACGCCACAACCCGGTGCCTGTTGACTACATGCCCACTGACAGCGCAATCAGGAGCAGCGACCGTATCGACATCCGCCCTGAAACAGAACCACGGAACAGCGGAAAACCGAAAGGCGTTGTGTATTCGGTGTCCCTTGGTCCCATGCGCAACAAACATGAAGCATCGGAAATAGCAGGACTTATACGGCGGGACTTCGCCCCCATCAGGGTTATACATCTCAGGGACCATTATCTGGTGTATGCCGGACGGGTCGCCAGCCAGCAGAAGGCGATTTCCATCAAAATCCGCCTGGCGGAGGAATTCGGGCTGAACGGCAGAGTTGTCCGCATCGTGAGCGATTCCAACAAGACCTACATCTATGGAGACTAAGGCAATGCAGACCAAGATGACCCCCATGATGAAGCAGTACCTTGACATCAAGAAGGAGCATGCGTCGGAGATACTCTTCTTCCGCATGGGGGACTTCTATGAAATGTTTTTCGAGGACGCCAACACCGCATCGAAGATACTTGACATCGCCCTGACCTCGCGGAATAACGATGTCCCCATGTGCGGCCTCCCCTACCACGCGGCGGAAAGCTATATCGCCCGCCTTATCAAGGCGGGGAAACGCGTCGCGATATGCGAGCAGATGGAGCAGGTCCCCTCCAGCGGCACCATTGTGAAACGGGAGGTAATCCGTATCATCACCCCCGGGACCGTTGTCGAATCGAACCTGCTCCAGTCCGACGACAATAATTTTCTCAGCTCCATCATAATCGGCGGAGAGCGCATCGGCATGGCCTTTGTCGATATTTCCACCGGTGATTTTTTTCTTTCATCCATCGACAAGTCCCTGGACCTGTTCCGCGGTGAACTGACCCGTTTCAGCCCCAGGGAGATTGTGCTCCGCGACAGCGACGACCCCAATGACGAGGCCTTCAGGTCCTTTATAAAGAACAGGGACATTTCCCTGTACAAGATACATGACTGGTATTATGACACCGAATATCTTTCCGGCATTATCTGCGACGTCTTCGCCCTTGCCAACATCAAGGGACTGGGAATTGAGTCAGATATTGAAATCCTCGCAGCGGGGGCAATTCTGCAGTACCTGAAGGACACCCACAAAAAGGCCTTCAGCCACATCAAGATTCCCCAGCGCATGGTGTCCTCCGATTTCATGGTGCTCGACGACGCCACAATCTCCAACCTGGAAATTGTGAAAAACCAGCATGACGGCTCGAAACAGCGCACGCTGTTCTCGGTGCTCAATCATACCGGCACCGCGATGGGACGCCGCTTTCTGGAACACTGCATGCTGCAGCCCATGACAGGGCGGGAGGGAATCGAGAAGCGCCTTGACATTGTGCAGTACTTCTATGAATTCCACAGCCTCACTGACAGGACACGGGAAATTCTGAAGGGCATTTCGGACATGGAGCGTCTTGTGTCGCGGTTTATCATCGGTAAAACATTCCCCCGCGACTATATCCAGCTGCGGAATTCCCTCACCGCCGCGATGGAAGTAAAGAAGCTCCTCATGGACCAGCCCCAGGAGCTCCTTCACGCGATGGCGAAAACCATTCCCGACACCGGAGACCTCACGGAACAGATACACAACACCATCAGCGACGACTCCGCCCTCACCCCGGAGCAAGGGCGCGTGATACGGGAAGGCTTCAACAGTGAGCTGGACACGCTCTATGCCCTGAAAAAGGACTCCAAGACATGGGTCCTGCAGTACGAAGAAACCGAGAAAACACGCCTCGGCATACCGACCCTCAGGGTGAAATACAACAAAATCGTGGGGTACTATATTGAGGTAAGCAAGGGGCAGACATCAAAGGTCCCTGAAAGCTATTACCGGAAACAGACCCTGGTGGGCGCAGAGCGGTATACCACGGATGCGCTCCAGCGTTTTGAACAGGACATCCTCTCCTCTTCGGACCGGATTGTGACCATGGAATTAGCGGAACTTGAGGCCCTTCACCGGGCTGTCCTGGGGAAAAAAGACGCCATCCAGAAAACAGCCGCCGTACTGGGTGAACTGGACTTCTACTGCTCCCTCGCGGTGGCCGCCGTGCAGAACCGCTACATCCGCCCGGTGTTCAATGGAGAAGGCAGGACCATTCTCACCGGCGGGCGGCACCCCATCGTTGAGCGGTATTATACCGAAGAGGTTTTCATCCCGAACGACATCCGCCTTGACGGGGAGGAAAATATCATCAAGATCATTACCGGCCCCAACATGTCGGGGAAATCCACCTATATCCGCATGACCGCGACCATACAGCTTATGGCGCAGATCGGTTCTTTCGTACCGGCAGACGAGGCGGACCTTTCCATCGTGGACAGAATATTCACCCGAATCGGCGCCTCGGACAATATCTCCCGTGGGGAATCAACATTCCTTGTGGAAATGAACGAGGCTGCCATCATCCTCAACAACGCCACAGAGCGGAGCCTCATTATCATGGACGAAGTGGGGCGGGGTACCAGCACCTACGACGGGCTTTCCATCGCCTGGGCCGTCGTCGAATACATACTCCGTTACATAAAGGCTAAGACCCTCTTCGCGACACACTACCATGAACTGACGCAACTCGGAGAAAAAAAAGGCATTGTGAACTACAATGTCCTGGTGAAAGAACACCTGAACGGTGTGGACTTTCTCCACAGGGTTGTCCCGGGGTCCGCGGACAAATCATACGGTATCCATGTCGCGCGCCTTGCGGGGATACCCGGCCAGGTTACCTCGCGGGCTGCAAAAATTCTTGAACGCCTGGAAAAGCAGTCCCACAAAAGCCGCCCCGCGAAAGAAGCCGACAGCGCCCTGGAAAATGATCAGCTGGAAATATTCAATGCCGCGAACCACCGTGTCGTACAGGCCATCCGCAATATCGATCTTGACACCATTACCCCCCTGGAGGCGCTGAACGAACTGCACCGGCTTAAAAAAATAATTGAATGAACCGGCACCCCGCTGAAAAAGACTTGCCCATTCATATTTTATCCTGTATGATATTCTCTTGTATAGCCATTATCCGCAGAAAAGGTTTGCAAATCCTGACGGCGCATTGCAGAGTGTGTTTCAAAGAGGAGACTTACCATGAAAATCAGCGATATTATCCGGAATGACAGCGACAGGCTGTTTATTATTGACCGTGAATGTTATATTATTTATACCGGCAATTCCCTCAATGAGGAAAGGCCCTTTATCCGTATCGGAAACTACATTGACCTCCCCTCGGAAATCATTCCATTCATCGAAAACATCGTTATTACCGACCTTCTTGTGGGAAATCCCGCATACGAACAGTTTAACATTGACATCAAGTCCCTTCCGGAAAACCGCTATATCGGCAGCAAGAATGTCGTGAACAAATTTCTCAACTTCCAGAAAATTTTCGGCCTTGACCTGACCAACGCGAAGATTGTCGATGTGGAAACCGACATTCCCTATCTCTCCAAAGACAGGGAATCCACTGACAGGGACGCCTTTATCGGAATTTTTTACACTGACGGCAACTTCAAGATCAACTACAAAAACAAAAACCTTCTGGACCTGAAAAAGGAACTGGCAGGCGCGGTATGCGACAGATCAGTATTTAACGCCCTTGCCTCCCACAGCAAATCCCCCGACAACTACGGGGGCTCGGGAGTGGTGTTTATTAACAACGATCCCCTCTTTTATCACCGGGGCTATTTTACCGCCTATCATTTCCCGCGGCGCTACTATGAGGACTTCAGCACCCTCCGTATCAACCCCGCAAAAATTCGTGAAATCATTCACCCTTCGATGAATTTCATTCACGTCACAAATTTTCTGAAATGGAAGAACAGCACCTCCGGGCGGGTCAGATTTTTCTCGGGGAACCGCCAGCACGCAGAGGTTATTCAGGGGCTCTTTCCCAACCTGACGATGGTGCGGAAAGATTTTAACGGTTTCACCCACAACGGGAACGAGGGTCTCTCTATAAAAAATTATACCGGCAGCTTTAACATCAGGCTCACCTACAAAAGGATACTGCCGGAAGCTGAAAGTCTTTCCATCGCGTATATAAAAAGCACCAGGGGCCTGAATGCGGTTCTCAGAGACAAAATTGACGGCCTGCTGATCCCATACCGGCTTTTCGAAGAGTCTTCGCTTCTCCTGCGGGGATCAAGGATTCCCGCAGCCATCATCTATGAGGAAAACGGAAATATCGCGAAACTGAAGGACCAGCAGTATCCGGTGCTGTATCCCGGCGTCCAGTATGAGTTCATGAAATTCATCTCTCCCGTAAATCTCATGAAGCGGCTTCTTGAGACGCTGCCGGACTATGACATCCCTGAAGAGGCGTCATCACAAAACCTTTCCCTGATCAAAGACACACTTTCCGAACGGATCAGTTCGGAGGATACAAGCGAGCTGGAGAAACTCCGGGACGCCTTCAATGTTAACACCGCCATCAAGGTGCTCCTGGATTCTTCCACGGACAGAAAGACTTCAGGGTTTTTGAAAAAACTCCTCGCTGATATTGAAACAATGGTGGACCGGAAAACGATTGCTTCCCTGGACCGGTCACTGTTCAGCATCACAATCGCCTTCTGCAACAATTCGCTGTATGAAATCATCTCGACACGGGAAACCGGCGCGGAAAAGGCCCCCCATGTGTTCAATGAAATTATTTCCCATGACAGGGAAAAATACAGCGCTGTGAAACCTGAGGCTGAAAAGAAATTCTATCTCCGGACCCTGGAAGACCGTATACGGCTTAAAAAACTTCTGGACCTTTATATCCCCAGAAAGAAAGACAGCGATATCTCCTCACTCAAAGTTGCCATTGAGGAACGGAAGAAGGAATACTATTCAGAGGAACTGCGCATTGAAGACGCTCCCGTGAACCAGTCCCCCGGCATTATGCCGTATAAGCGTATCGCGGGCATTGCCGTTGTCATCCTCTCCCTTCTCGCTGCGGGCTTGATAATCAGAAACAACATACACTCACAGCAGAGGGAGGCGACCCAACAGCGTATCCTTCAGGAAATAAAGGTAAAAAAGCAGCTCATCCGGAAGTACAATATTACCGTTTCGGCAAACGATGTGTATCAGTATGCCAATGATGTCGCGGTGCAAAATGGATATAAAAAAATCAACTTCACCGGGCTGAAAGAAAAGAACCCCAACTGGATATATCCCGGAAATGTTTTTCTTCTTGATAATGGGAAAAAACTTACCGTGAAAGACGGCGATACCCTGTGGGATCTTGCCCATGAACGTCTCATTGAGAAAAACATTGAGTTTTACAAGATCATTGAACTCATCCGGAACAGGAATGTTTCCCGTGAGAAAGTACCGGCCCTTGCGGAACGAGCGCGCTCCCTGGCATTTAACGACCGTCAACGGCAATCGCTGGAAACGACATTGTCACAGGCAGGTGTCACGCTGCCCGCGGGGCACACACAGAAAAAAATGAAAACTGAAAAGCGCCCGGAAAATGAATCAGGAAGATAGAATCAATTTCTATGTGGAACCGGTTGAAATTGAGATTTATTTAAAAAAAGCCGGTAAAATCCGCACCATCATTAAAGACCTGTTTATTGAACTTATTGACGTCGCACCTCATAACCAGCACAGTGAAAAAATATTCTCCCACTTCCAGGAACTTGGTGAACCGATTGACATCATGGAAGCCATGAATGTGTTCCCGGAGTTCATGCCCATTATTTTCGATTCCTACTACCAGCACACGGCATTGTATGAAAAACTCAGCATGCATTTTAAAGAAGGTGTATCCGGCAGCATTGACTCCTGGCGGCTTGCGATTTACTTCACGGAACTGCTGATGAAGTATGAGCCGACCATCGCGTCCTCTGATTACATAGGAGACTTTCAGACATACAATCTGAACTATCTGATACGGAAGCTGAACTCCCTGGGGCAGGAATACCTCCTTGAAGACTCCACCGTCGAATACCTTATAAAGCGCCGCAACATGGCCCATGAAGGAAAACCCCGGGACAGGGAATTTGACAAACTTGTTGAACTGTGGCGCTACAACATCAAGGAAAAGGAGTTCTGAATTACAGAAACTCCGGACGTTTCATTCAAAGCACACCGTCATCATAAAGTTTACACGCATGTAACATAGGGGGCATTTCGGACGTCCTGAACAGGTCTTACCGCCGATCATTGTTACCTTGAGGTTAAATTTCATCAATCTGGGAATAAAAGCGACGTGAGAATTTGACAAAGATACAACAGCGGGCCACATTTATTCCAGCGCAGATGTTCCATGTTCGATGTTTTTTCATGCGTTGCGGACAGGTAACCATGCATAAAATTTCTTGACTTTCCGGATGTCAGAGATACAAGAAATACTATAATATTGGAGGCACGAACTCTATGAAACCGACAAGAACCACGGAAGTACCATGCACAGAAGAGAAGCGCAGACTTATTTCCTCCTTCTTTGGAGAAGAGACATTTACTCCTGCAGTGATGAAGGAAAAACTTCCCAGAGATATATTTGAAAATTTTATGGAAATCATAAACCAGGGGAAAAAGCTCGATCTTGCTACGGCGAACAGCATTGCCCATGCGATGAAAGAATGGGCCCTTGAGAAGGGAGCAACCCATTACAGCCACTGGTTCCAGCCGATGACCAGTCTCACCGCCGAAAAGCATGACGCTTTTATTGAGCCCCTTGAAAACGGCGAAGTCATTGAGCGGTTTTCAGGGAAACAGCTCGCCCAGGGTGAACCTGACGCCTCAAGCTTTCCCAGCGGCGGTATCCGGTCAACATTTGAAGCGCGCGGCTATACGGTGTGGGACCCCACAAGCCCGGCATTCATCATGCGCCGCGGCAAAGGGATCACCCTCTGCATTCCTTCCGTGTTCCTCTCATACACAGGGGAGGCACTGGACAACAAGACGCCCCTTTTGCGGTCGATATCCGCCATTGACAAAAGCGCCCTGCGGATGCTGAAGCTTTTAGGCAACCGTAAGGCAAAGCGGGTTGTGGCCACCCTGGGACCGGAGCAGGAATACTTCCTTATAAACAGGGAATACTACAATAAACGTCAGGACCTTGTGCTGACCGGAAGGACACTTATCGGATCGCCCCCTTCAAAGGGACAGCAGCTTGAAGACCATTATTTCGGCACCATCAAGGAGCGCATTCTTACCTTTATGCATGAAGTTGAAGAAGAGCTCTTCGCCCTGGGTATACCCGCCAAGACCCGGCACAATGAAGTCGCACCGAGCCAGTTCGAGCTTGCACCGATTTTCGAAGAGGCAAATATCGCCGTTGACCACAACCAACTCCTCATGCAGACATTGAAGAAAATCGCCGCGCGGAACGGCCTTGTGGCGCTTCTCCACGAAAAGCCCTTTGCCGGCATAAACGGTTCCGGGAAGCATGTCAACTGGTCCCTTTCCGACGACACGGGAAACAACCTTCTGAATCCCGGGAATACGCCTCATGACAACATACAGTTTCTGATGTTTCTTGTGGCCACCATCCGGGCGGTCTATCTTTACGGCGACCTGCTGCGGGTATCCGTCGCGTCTTCCGCGAACGACCACCGCCTCGGCGCGAATGAAGCGCCTCCCGCGATCATATCCGTCTTCATCGGTGAACAGCTCACGAAGATTCTGGAGAGCATTGAAAGCGGCGCGATCACCGATGCTTCGAACGCGGCTATTATCGAACTGGGAATTTCGCAGCTCCCCCTTATCAGCAAAGATAATACCGACAGGAACAGGACCTCGCCATTCGCTTTTACCGGCAACAAGTTTGAGTTCAGGGCCGTGGGATCACGCCAGTCGATATCTCTCCCCACGACCGTGCTTAATACGATTGTCGCGGAAAGCCTTGATTATCTTGCCGACAAGCTTGAGAAGAAAGACGGAACCAACATCAAGCAGAATGTGATTGACATTATTCAGGAGGAGATGAAAGCCATTAAACCAATCCTCTTCAACGGCGACAACTACTCCAAAAAATGGGAAACTGAAGCGGGAAAGAGGGGCCTTCCAAACAAGAAAAACCTCCCCGCTTCAATGCCTGACCTCGTCAGCCAGAAAAACATTAACCTCTTTCAGAAGTATAATGTGCTGTCGGAAGTTGAAGTCAGGTCACGGTATCACATCCGCATTGAACGGTACTGCAAGAAGCTCGATATTGAGGCGATGACCCTGTACAAACTTGTCAAGGGACATGTAATTCCCGCATCAGTATTGTACCAGAAGGAGCTGGCACAGTCCATACAGAATGTCCAGGCCGCCCTGGGAGGCGACTGTGATCTTGAAGCGCAGAAAGGGCTTTTGAAAAAAATATCACAGTGGATAACCTCACTCATCAAATCCATCGAGAAGGTCAACGAAATGCGTGAACAGGCCCTCACGATTGAAGATGAGCAGAAACAGGCGGAGTACTTCTGCAATGAGATCAAGCCTGAAATGGAAAAAAGCAGGGAAATCTGCGACAAGCTGGAAGAGCTGGTATGCGACGAACTCTGGTCGCTGCCGAAGTTCTGGGAAATGCTGTTTCTGAGCTAACCGCTCCCTGAATATACCGGAAAAGGCCGTCACCGTAAAGGTGCGGCCTTTTTTTTATTGTCCCGTAAACTTCGGTGCCGAATGGTCCACCATGGCCCTGACACCGATTTCGTAGTCGCGGGTCAGGGTCGATTCCACCTGAACCTTCCGTTCGCGGACAAGGTGTTCTTCGAAAGAAAGGTTCAGGGCGTCAAGAAAAAGGCGCTTGGTCCGCGCGAATGAAAGGGTGGGCCCTTCCGCGAGACGCCGGGCGAATTCCATTGCCGCCTCCCCGAGCTTCTCTCCCGACACTACCCGGTTCACAAATCCCAGGTCCTTCATCTCCTGCGCGGAAATCATCTCTCCCAGCATCGCGATCTCCGTTGCCTTCTGCCACGGCAGGTGGTGTATCAGCAAATGGGTCCCGCCGAACCCCGGAATAAGCGCCAGCTTTATAAACCCCTGTGAGAACTGGGCCCCCTCGGCGGCAATGATAAAATCACAGGAAAGGGCGAGATTCATCCCCGCCCCCACGGCGACACCATTCACCGCCGCGATCACGGGCTTCGGCATCTCCCGGAGCAGGAGCGCGATCGCGTAGAGGCTTTTGGTCAGGGTATCCATGAACGCGTCAGGCACCCCGTCCTCAATGGATTTCAGCATACCCTTCACATCCCCGCCGGCGCTGAAGGCCTTTCCTGCCCCTGTGATGACCACTGCCCTGATATCCTCCCGCTCCCCGACGCTTCGGAGCGCTTCAAGGAGCCCGCGCCCTGTCTCTACATCAAGGGCGTTGAATTTTTCACCGGCGGTAAGCGTCAGCACCGCAACATTTCCCTGAACAGTGAGCGCAACAGCAGCATGTTCCATATATCCTCTCATTTTCCGTTGTGTGCGTTTTTCCCGTTGGCCTTTTTTTTCAGGATGATACGCGCATCGACCACGGCAATGCTGTGCTCAAAGGCAATCACCGGATTCAGGTCCATCTCCTGAATTTCCGGGTAGGACTCGACAATTTCCGACACCACGAGGAGAAGGTCAGCAATAGAATTCCTGTCCACCGGGGGCTCACCCCGAACGCCGTTGAGGATAGGAGCGGACTTGATCTCCTTCATCATTGCCCGCGCCGCCTTGCGGGATATCGGGAGCACCCTGAAGGCGACGTCCTTCACCACTTCAACGAGTATCCCCCCGAGTCCGAACATGATAACAGGTCCGAACTGGTCATCGATTTTGGTGCCGATTATTATTTCAACGCCCCGGTCAACCATGGGGGTCACAAGGCACCCCTCAAGGACCGCTTTCGGATTATACTTTTTCGCGCTTTCCATGATGCCGTTGAACGCTTCCCGGACATCGTCATCGGTTTTCAGTCTGAGGCGCACGCCCCCTGCGTCGCTTTTATGAAGAATGTCGGGAGATACTATTTTCATTACCACCTCCCCCCTGATGCGGCGGGCCAGCGCCACCGCCTCCTCTCCGGTACGGGCAAGGTAGTCCTCGGGGACAGGGGCACCGTGCTGGCGCAGTATCTCCCGCGCTTCATGTTCCGGCAGCGAGGCCCTGCCCTCCTGTATCGCGCCGCTGATGATCTTCTGACATTTCACGTTGGCCTTTGATTTCCAGTTCAGGATAAAACTGGAGCGCTGCTGATATTTTTTCAGGTACGCACCGTACTGGCTCAGCACGCCGATGCATTTGCACGCCACGTCGAGGGACTCGTACACGGTGATATTGTAATACCGCAGCAGTTCAAGGGAATGGGGCTTCGCGTAATTATAGAGGCTGTGCAGCACAATCGGCTTATTGTATTTGTCGATAAATTTTCCCATCTGATGGGCGGCGTCCTCCTCCATGAAGGTGAGGGACTCGGAAAACCGTATGCCGTACCCTCCGAAGAGCCCCACGATGAGGAGCCCCCCCACCCTTTTGTCTTCAAGAAGGATACGGGCACAGTCGGCGAATATGCGGGGATTGGAGTCGGTGCCCCCGGCGACATCCACGGGGTTACGGAGGGACGCGTTGGGGGGAAGAATTTCCCGCAGTTTCCTGACCGTGCTGTCCTCAAGGGCCGGGATCTCGATACCCAGATCGGTAAGAAGGTCCGAGGCGATTGTGGCATGGCCTCCCCCGTCGGCGAGGATTGCGACCCTTTTGTTCCTGATGGGGGGGAGGCACGCGAGGGTCTCCGCCGCGGGAAACAGCTCATCGGCGCTTTCGATGGTGATGATCCCGGCGCGACGGAACGCCGTGCGTGACACCTCGGAAATCCCCGCAAGGGCCCCGGTATGGGAGCCCGCGGACTTCATCCCCGTCGACGACCGGCCGCTTTTCAGCAGTATGATGGGTTTATGCCTGGTGGTTTTATAGGCCTCCTGGAGAAACTTCCTTCCCTCCCGGAGCCCCTCCACATACATGACAATGGCTTTTGTGTTTTTATCGTTCGCGAAGTAGTTCAGATATTCATGAAACTTCAGGTCGGCCTCGTTGCCCACGCCGACATAGTACGAATACCCCTGCCGGCTCCGGAGCTGGGCCTCGGTAATGAGGTTCAGTGCGATATTTCCGCTCTGGGAAAGAAGGGCGATGTTTCCCTTCGGCACATTCCTGATCCCCACGAGGTTCATCCTGTTCACCACGCTTATCATCCCCGATGTGTTGGGACCGATGATCCGCATGTTGTACCGCTTCGCCGTGTCAACTATCTCCTGCTCAATTTTCCTGCCCCGATCCCCGAGTTCACCAAAACCCCCGGCAATGATGACGACCCCCGCCACCCCCTTCCTGCCGCACTCGTCGAGAAGTGGCAGCACGGTTTTCGCGGGAGTGGTGATGAGGGCGCAATCGACGGGCTTTTCGACATCAAGGATGCTCCTGAAACACTTTATTCCCAGCACCATATCTTCATTGGGATTGATCGGATAGATGTCCCCTTCGAACTCCTCATCCAGGAGGGTCCGTATTGCCTGAAATCCCCGTTTTTTATCGTCACGGGAGGCACCGATGACGGCGACGGACTGTGCGTGAAATATTCTGTCCAGCTGGTTTGTCATGGTATCCTTCATCACGTTCCCCTGTATTCAGGCGTTCTCTTCTCTTCGAAGGCGCGGATTCCCTCATGCCAGTCTTCGGTATCCATACAGGAAAGGATCGCGTCAGTTTCAAGCATCAGGACCGTTTTAATATCATGCCCCGCGGCGTCCTGGAGGCGCTTCTTGGCGTACGCCAGGGACACCGGGGCCTTTGCCGCAATTGTCTCCGCTAATTTCATGGCTTCATCCATCAGCCGCGCCACGGGATACGACGCCAGGGCAAGTCCCATGGATACCGCTTCGTTCCCCCCGAGGACCTTCCCGGTATACACCAGCTCCTTTGCCTTCATGGTACCCAGCATCGCGGGGAGGTGCGCCGTGACCCCGCCCCCGACGAAAGTGCCCAGCCCCGTTTCGGGAAAGGCGATTGAGGCGGTGTCCGCCATGAGTACGAAGTCGCAGTTCAGGGCCATCTCGGCCCCGGCGCCCCGGGCGGCGCCGTTCACCGCGGCGATGACAGGCTTTTCACATTCATATATCATTCTCGTGGTCTCGTGGGCAAGCTCTATATAGAGCCGTTTCCCGCGGTGGTCCCGCTTCCCCGCGGAGTGCTCCTTCAGGTCTGCCCCGGCGCAGAACGCCTGCCGCTCCCTGCCGTCCTTCACGAGGACCGAACCGGTGAGCACCAGGGCCCGGACAGTGTCGTCCCTGACCGCCTCCCCGATGGCATCCTGCAGCTCGCGGTACATTTCCTCTATGACCGCATTCATGCGCTCCGGCCTGTTGAGCCGAATTATTGCGACCCGTCCTGTTTTCTCATAGAGAATCGTTGTGTAACTCATCGCTCCTCCGGACAAAGTATGATATTCAAAACATGATTTCGCACGGTACACGGTGACCGACATTTTCTTTAAATATATCATATTCGTTGATCAGGTCAAGGGTTTTTAGAGAAAACCTGCAGTCAGCCCGCCACCACACTACCCGAAGCAGAAACCATCATACTTCTGCTGCGCCGGCAGGGTTGTTTCATCCTGAGAGGATGTTCCCTTCGTTACTTTTGAAAGCGAGGCTGTCCAACAACTATTTTGTTATAATAACTCAACGATGAATGAAATAACTCATTCTATTGCCAGCATACTATACCAATCCCAATACAGTTTTTAAATCAGTGATATTGTTTTCAATTATATGATTTTTTATCTTTGTCATGTTATGGATGCAGGCTGCGATGAAAAATTCCCCACGTGTTTTAGCCAATCCTCGTAAACTGAAACGGCAAAAACCCATGTTGTATTTAATATTTCCAAAAACTGGTTCGATTATTTTCATTCTTGTACTATACTTATCCCAGCCAGCTTTCGAGCGGATCTTCTCTGCCATTTCATCACGAATATCCTGATTCTCGAACCGTTTAATTATTTTACCGTTATTACCGCTATGGCATAAGCTGCTTTTTTCGCAGTGTTTGTTGGAACATTGATACCTATGATATCTTGCCGGTTCTCCAATTTTTCTCGTTTCAGTCATTAGCTTACTCGATGTTCTTTTTAATTCATGACCTTCGGGACATACGTACACGTCTGTTTCTTTCTTATATTTAAATTGATCCTTCTTGTATTTTGTTGTATTCTGAAACGTGTTGTTCTTTTCTGATTGTATCTTTTTAGGCATTTTAGCTGGTATATATCCATCTATATCTTCATCATGAAGGTAATCAAGACTTGCTCCATCACGGTAGCCTGTATCAGCCAGTAACACTTCAGGTTTTCGAGAAAATTCTTCCTTTACCTCTTCTACCCTTGGCTTGACTTGGTACCAGTCATTTGGAGAATCTGTTACATCTGCTGAAAGAATAATCTGATTCTTATCATCAACGAGAGCTTGACAGTTATAAGCGGGTAGGAAGCTTCCACGGCTTTTCATTATTTTTGCTTCCGTGTCTGTTTCATTTATTCGTTTTAAATCCTTTTCTTTGAGCTGCTTTTGTAGTTCTTCAATTTTTCTGCGCCTCGTGTTCCCATCTGCCACATCTTCAGGAATTTCATCACCTCTCCAGTCTTTGCCCAAATGCATGTCTTCTTCCCTGTCTATTCGGTCTGCTTCTTCAAAGACATTATCAATCCCCATACTTACTGCACCAAGTTCATTTGCCAGCCATGCCGCATCACGGAATTTAGCTCTACTGGCATTTGCGTGAATCTTGGTGCCATCAAGAGCTACAGTTGAAAAACCAACCAGACCAAGGCGGATGCAGATTTTGGTTATCTCAATAAAAATCTGTTTCAGCTCTGACACATGTCTGCTCCGGAATAGATTTATTGTTCTGAAATCAGGTCGTTGTTTTCCACTGAGATACCAGTAAAATATATTTCTTTCATGTTCCTGCGCAATTTTTCGTGAGCTGAAAATCTTCTGCGAGTAACTGTAATACAAAGTTTTGAGCATCATCCTGGGGTGATAAGCGGTATTGCCTTCTTCTTTGTATTTCATTTCTATTGAACTGATATCAATAATATCAACAATATCGTTAATTACCCGACAAAGATCATGAGGAGGTATTTCATCATCAATATCTGGTGGTATAAGCCATGGTTGTTCCTGATTATATTCCTTAAACTTCATGTTAAAGCTCCTGATTCTCCATATGCCAATATAGTAAGGAATGATAAAAACAAATATTAATTATGTCACCTAATTTTTATAAAGTTATTGGACAGCCTCAAGCGCAAAAGTAACCAAAACGCTCCGCTCGCCGCGGCGGCTGAGGCACTCTTTCTACAACATGCGCTCCCTCATGGCGCGTACAGACCTCCTTTCTGACGCGCCACGTTTCGGACATCGTTTCCTCAAAGGGAATGGTATTGCATGAATGGTATTCGCTCTATTTGCAGGGTCAGGTTTCTCCGGGTTGTCCCATCCTGTTACTCCCGGAGAGACTTCCCAATTCAGAAAATTCACGAGACACGAGGTCGAGTCATGCCGAGTCGAAAAGGACGTTCGGTGCGAGGCATGCGGGAGTCCATGTCCTTATGTAAAGTGCCTTCACTTTGCTGCTTTGCTGTATATAAAGTGAATGAAATCAGGTGCCGTTAAAAAGGCCCTCGCCGAATGAGAGCAGGTGG
>ENA-UPTA01002091-UPTA01002091.1-activated-sludge-metagenome-genome-assembly--contig:-NODE-2091-length-21112-cov-7.604122_pt1 | contig 21112 bp, 20 predicted proteins | sample MGYA00238184_ERZ773361 | MGnify/ENA primary metagenome ERZ773361 (study PRJEB29100, sample SAMN05720205) | activated sludge metagenome | isolation source: anaerobic digester from wastewater...
AGATTCTTCGAGCTAAAGCTCTCAGAATGACATAAATATTATTCATAGCAATGACAAGTAATAAACGGTTATTCAAAGTGTGACACATGTTGCGGTAATTTAATAAAAGGAATGGTCTTATGAGAGTATTAATAACAGGCGGAGGTACCGGAGGTCACATTAATCCGGCATTGGCGATAGCACAGAAAGTAAAAAACGAAAATCCTTCTGATCATGTTTTGTATGTGGGAAGCAAAAACAGTCTTGAAAGCGAGCTGGTTCCAAAGGAAGGCTTTGAATTTAAAGCTGTTACGGCCAAATATTTCAAAAGAAAATTTACCCTTGATAATATCAAGACCTTATTTGCTTCAGCAAAAGGAGTAATTGAGTCTGTTAAAATAATAAATGAATTTAAACCCAATATAGTTGTAGGTACGGGAGGATATGTGAGCGGTCCCGTTGTTTTTGCAGCTCATTTAAAAAGAATTCCTACAATGATATTGGAACAAAATGTTTTTCCCGGAATAACCAACAGATTATTAAGCAGATTTGCCGATGTGGTGGGAATAAGCTTTGAAGAAGCCAAAAAATATTTTCCCCAAAATGCGCAAGAAAAGCTTATCATGGTGGGAAATCCGGTAAGAAAGGACATAATAACAATAGACAGGAGAAAATCAAGAACCAAGTACAATTTAAAACCGGATGATGTTTTTATTTATTCGTTTGGCGGCAGCGGAGGACAAATAAGTTTAAACGAAGCAATAATTGATGTTATAAAAAAATACAATGGCAAGCAAAATGTAAAAATACTCCATGTAACGGGAAAAATGCATTACGATGCATTCATGGAAGAGTTAAACAGGAATATTAAATTAGAAAAAAATATTGAAATAAAAGATTATATGTATGAAGCTCCAAGTGCCCTTTCTGCATCCGATGTTGTTATAGGAAGTGCAGGAGCGATAACAATTGCGGAAATAACCGCAATAGGAGTACCGTCAATTCTGATTCCGAAAACATATACCGCAGAAAATCATCAGGAATATAATGCCCGTGCTTTGGAAAAGGAAGGTGCGGCATTGGTTATATTGGAAAAAGACTTAAACGGCAGAACTCTTTTAAAGTCAATTGAAGAAGTTATTGAAAATAAGAGCAGGTTAAACACTATGGCGCTTAATTCCAAAAGACTCGGAAATTTTGATGTTGAAAATAAAATTTACGCAACAATGATGGCTCTCATTAATGCACATAAGTAACAAGTGAAAAATCTGTGCATAACATATATTATGAATCAGCTTGTTGCGGAGGGATAAAAATGGGAAGCTTTATTGTTGAAGGAAGAAACAGTCTTGAAGGTATTGTCGATATCGGAGGCTCGAAAAATGCTGCTCTTCCTATTCTGGCAAGCACTGTAATCACCGGTAGAGAATATATTCTTGAAAATATACCTGATATTGAAGATGTAAAAGACATGCTTGAAATATTAAGTAATATGGGATGCAGTGTCCAATTTGAAAATGGTATTGCGTTAATTGATACAAGAGGTTTGAATACTCATATAGTACCTGAAAAATTAGTAAGGAAAATAAGGTCCTCAATAATTTTAATGGGGGCTGTTTTGCAGCGCACGGGGAAAGTTGAAGTTGCATATCCCGGAGGTTGTGAAATAGGTCTTAGACCAATTGATTTGCATTTAAAGGGATTAAGAAAGCTTGGAGTTGAAATAACTGAAAAAAATGGTTTGCTGGTCGGCTCGGTAAATGAGGCGCTTAGTTGTGATATTCATCTTGACTATCCGAGTGTCGGGGCAACTGAAAATATTATGCTTTTTGCCGTCGGAAACCCCGGAAAGACTACTATTTACAATCCTGCCAGGGAGCCTGAAATTACAGACTTGCAAAATTTTTTGAATACTTGTGGTTTTTGTGTAAGTGGTGCAGGAACAGGTATTATTACTATAGAAGGAAAAAAAGTTCAAAACACAGATACTGTAGAATACAAAATTATTTCCGACCGTATTGAGGCAGGAACTTATTTGAGTGCAGCAGCATCGATGAAGAGCAAAATTTACATAAGAAACATAGAAAAATCTCATTTTAAGTCTATTACTTCTTTATATGAAGATGCGGGATGCGAAATAAGAGAAACACACGGAACAATAGTTATTGCAAATAACAAAAGGATAAAAGCAATAGAAAAAATAACAACTCAACCCTATCCGGGTTTTCCTACCGATATGCAGGCACAGGTTATGGCATCCATGACCGTAGCTGACGGAACTTCAATTATAGAAGAAACAGTATTTGACAGCAGGCTAAAACATGTTCCCGAGCTGCAAAAAATGGGAGCAAATATTACAACTATCGGGAGAGTAGCAGTTGTGGAAGGAGTTGAAAAACTTTACAGCGCCGAAGTTGAAGCCAAAGATTTAAGAGGAGGTGCTGCACTTGTAATTGCAGCTATGGTGGCAGAAGGCACATCCAAGATTAATAATATCCATCATATAAAAAGAGGATATGAAAAATTTATATATAAATTACAAAACTTAGGAGTAATAATTACCGAAATTGAATAGTGTAAGATAAATTTAAAAATTGTCATCTTAATAGTAAGCGAAGGATATCTGAAATATGTCATCCTGAGCGTAAGCGAAGGATTTCTGAAGTATGTCATCCTGAGCGTAAGCGAAGGATCTCATGAGATTCTTCGAGCTAGCTCTCAGAATGACAATTAATAAACGAGTATTCATAGCGATGACTGAATGACACATCGGGAGAAAAAACAAACAATGGATGAAAACAACAACAAAAAAACACAGAGGAAAAAGAAAAGAAGACGAAATAAAAAGCTTATGGTCAGCACAGCAGCTTTTATTACGGCTGCTGTAGTTGTTGTTTTTTGTATCTGCTATGTATATTATAAAACTCCATATTTCAACCTTATAGGTGTTGACATTGATGGTAATTTAACATATAGTGATGAATATATAATGGAAAAATCAGGTATTGAAGTCGGTAAAAAAATATTTGAAGTTGACAGGTCAAAGGTTAAAGAGAATATTGAAAATGAAGTATACGTGGAAAATGCAAGGGTGGTTTATGAGCTTCCGAATAAAATATTCCTGGATATAAAAGAAAGGGTGGATACATATCAGGTTTTCTTCAACAACGAATACATAATAATCGATAAAAATGGAATAGTATTGAGAACCTGTAATGAGAAATTAGACTTATTAACTATTGAAAGTTATACGGATGTAGTATACAATATAGGGGATAATATACAATTTGCAGGCGTTGAAAATAATGAAAAAGTATTCAATGCAATAGAGTATTTAAACAATGAATATGGAAGCGATATAATAAAAGCCTTTAATATCGAATTGAACAACAGCTTCCTCTTTAAAACACAATATGGCACTGCAGTAAGGATAGACTTAAGCGAGGACATTAATTATCAGATTGTTTTTGGAATGAAAATAATTAACGAAAGATTAAACAATAATTTAACGGTAGCTACGGGGTTAATTGATTTTACAAAAGGTGACAGTCCTGTATATATTGAGGACTAACGGAGGAAATATGAAGAACAAAATCTGGCAAAAAGTAATGATGTTTTCTATAAGCTTAATATTAGGGATTATCTTGGTTACTCAAATGAGAACAAAGAGCAATATATTGGGCACCGTTAATTTAGATAAAAAAGCAGTTGAGCTGAATGAGGAACTGGCTAAGCTAAGCATCGAAAAAAACAGACTTAGGGATGAACTTGAATCACTTAAAAAAGAAAGCAGAGAAAGTGAAGAATTATTCAAGGATGCTGAAGAAGAACTATTAAAGCTTAAAGAAGAACTTAAAGTTCAGAAGATAATATCAGGCTATTATGATGTTAAAGGACCCGGAACCATAATAACCATAGATGCCGAGCCGGATACATATTTAAGTCTTGCATCCAGTCATCAGTATATATTAGCTTTAATCAGCTATTTAAACAATGCCGGTGTTGAAGCTATTTCCATCAATGGACAAAGATATACCAACTATACGGAAATAGTGCCGGTTCTTGAACATATTAACGTAAACGGTGTCGCCATGGTACTTCCTTTGGAAATAAAGGCAATCGGAGACAGATCTACAATCAATTCTTCTCTTAACTTTGTAGGAGGTATAGTTTCTCAACTTAATGAAATAGGATATATAATTGAAACGGAAGATTCGGATGAAATTTTTATTCCGCGTTATGACGGAGAAAAACAGTTCAAGTATGCGCTTCCAATAATTCGGGATGAAGAAATCTAAGGAGTGAGCACTATTAAAAAAACATTAAATATAATAATTTTCGTGCTGGTTTTTTTGACAGCTGCAGCAATTGTAAACGGTGCAGATGCAGGAATAGATGAGTATACCATATATACAATCAGAGATTTGAACAAATATGCACACAGTATCAAAGAAATGAAGCTCTTGGTAAATAATATGCGCAATGCTGTAGAAAGCGAAAAAAGAACAATTGCCGACTATGAATCAAAAAAATATTTAGACGACATAATTGAAATTAAATCTCAAATTGAGCAGATTAAACTATATAATGGGTTTACGGCTGTGCGAGGACCGGGTATAATGCTGAGAGTTTCAGACAACATCAATGAAGACTACGACCTTGAGTTAATGGAAAGAATAGTCCATGATGTAGATATTGTTGTACTGTTAAACGATTTAAAGGCAGCAGGAGCGGAAGCAATTGAAGTTAACGGGAAAAGAATAATTAACATATCTGAAGTAGTATGTGCGGGACCTTTAATCAGAGTAAACGGTGAAGTAATACCTGCTCCTTTTGTCATAATAGCAATCGGAGATATGGATGAATTGTATGATGCAGTTACCGAAGAAGGAACTTATGCTTACGAGTTGAAGAAAACGTACGGAATGGAAGTAGTTGTTGCACAAGGATATAATTTAACGGTCAGAGAATTTCGCGGAATAAATTATGAAACCAAATATGCCGAAATAGTAGAAGAAGGGGAAAAGAAATGATATATGTTGCAATCGGATTAATCTTAGGTATAGTTGCAGGATTGAACTTAAATTTTATTTACAATCCGGATTATATAGTGTATATATCACTGGCAATACTGGCAATATTAAATACAATTATAAATATACTTCATGAAAATAAAACATCAGAATTGACAATTACAAAAAGTATTGCATTCTTGTTAACAGACTTGTTATTTGCTTTGTTCCTGGGATTTGTGGGCGAGCAATTAGGTTTGCCTATTTATTTAGCTGCAGTATTTGCATTCGGTAATAATATTTATAAAAAGATAAAAGTCATAGTCGATATATATCTTGAAAAGTATTTTATAAACAAGTAAACTCAATATTGTGATAATTCTGAAAAAATATTCGGAAAATTGGTGTAGATTATAAAAAATATGTATGAATATTATTAAATTTATGATAGAATAGTTTAAATAGTATGAAAAATTTCTCTCTCAGGAGGTCAAAATATGTTTCAATTTGAGGAACCATCAGAAAGACTTGCCAATATTAAAGTAATAGGTGTAGGCGGGGGCGGCAATAATGCAGTAAACAGAATGATAGATGCCGGTGTCAGAGGTGTGAATTTTATCAGCATAAATACGGACAAGCAGGCTCTTGGCTTATCAAAAGCAGAAACAAAATTTCAAATAGGTGAAAAATTAACTAATGGATTAGGAGCCGGCTCAAAACCGGAAATAGGAGAAAAAGCAGCTGAAGAAAATAAACAAGATATAGCAGAACTGGTAGAAGGCGCAGATATGGTTTTCATAACCGCCGGTATGGGCGGAGGAACCGGAACCGGTGCAGCTCCTATTATTGCTAATATTGCCAAATCTATGGGTATACTTACGGTTGCAGTTGTAACTAAACCTTTTATGTTTGAAGGAAGATGCAGAATGAGAAATGCTGAAATGGGACTTAAAAGGTTAAAGGATCATATAGATACTTTGGTTGTTATTCCGAACGACAAACTTTTGGAGATAACAGACAAGAAAACAACCATGCTGGAAGCTTTTGCCATGGCAGATGAAGTATTGAGACAAGGTATACAGGGTATATCTGATTTGATAGCAATCCCTGCCATAATGAACCTTGATTTTGCCGACGTTGAAACAATTATGTCCGGTCAAGGTATTGCTCACATGGGAATCGGAATGGCTTCAGGAGAAAACAGAGCATTAAATGCAGTTAAACAGGCAATACAAAGTCCTCTTTTAGAAACATCCATCAATGGAGCAAGAGGTGTGTTGGTAAATATTACGGGTGGTCCAAGCATGGGAATCCATGAAGTTAACGAAGCAGCAAAATTAATCGAAGAAGCTGCTGACCCGGAAGCAAACTTAATATATGGAGCAAATATTGACGAATCTGCCGGAGATACTATTAAAATTACTGTTATTGCGACAGGTTTTGCAGACGGAGCAAAAAAATCCGATGGGGAACCGAGTGAGAAAAGCGAAAAGAAACCGGAAAACCCGTTCGATTTTACAATACCAAGCTTCTTGAATAAAAAATAAAATTTGGGGTATCGGTGCCAGGCACCATTTGTGGTGCCTGGCACCGATAAAAGAACCGTCCCAAAACGAAATATCCAATTGTTCCTTGATTTTCCAAAAAAATAATTGTTGACATATAAAGCTTGATGTGTTAGTCTTAAAATGTATTACAGATGTATTTATGGATTTCACATGTTTTTAGATATTATATGTGGCGTGCCGTATATAGTGTGTAAAAATGTGTGAAATTTTTTTACTATGGAATATAATAATTTTTTAGGAGGTACTCATGGCACAGGGTACAGTAAAATGGTTTAACTCAGAAAAAGGATTTGGATTTATCACAAAAGAAGATGGAAATGACGTTTTCGTACATTTTTCAGCTATTCAGGGAGACGGATTCAAAACTCTTGAAGAAGGTCAAAGAGTAAGCTTTGATGTTACTCAAGGAAACAGAGGAGACCAAGCGGCTAACGTTCAAAGAATATAAGCAGCTGTAAAAGAAAAAATCGGGAGAAATCCCGATTTTTTATATACTTCCATATTCCTCTGCTATAGCTTATTGTCGTATATTTTTCAACTAAAAAACAAATACATAAAAAATATCACAACTCCGATAGCCCCCAAAAAAGCAATTACATAGGGCAGTATCAGAGATATTACTGCCAATACCATCGCAAGAAGATCACCTTTTTCCAGACTAAGGTCATCTGAATGCTTCGCGTTCATTTTTATTTCTTCTTTGTTGGGAAGGTTAGCTTCCCGAATTCTTTCCAAATCTTCATCTACTCTATTCTTTTTTAAAAACATTAAAATACTCCATTTACCTTATGACACATTGCAAAATGTCCGGTATTTATTTCCCTGTATTCAGGTATTTCTTCCTTGCATATATCTTTTACATAGGGACATCGTGTATAGAAACGACATCCTTTTGGCGGATTTACCAGCGATGGTATATCCCCATTCAAAACTATTCTTCTTTTGTTTTGTTTAAGTGAAGGGACAGCTGACAATAATGCTTCCGTGTACGGGTGGAGGGGATTTGAAAATATTTGTTTTTTACTGCCCTTCTCAATTATTTGACCAAGGTACATAACTGCTATCTCATCACTGATAAATTTTACTATCGACAGGTCATGAGATATAAACATATAGGTAAGCCCGTAATCTTCCTGTGCATCTTTTAACAGATTTATTATTTGTGACTGTATAGAAACATCCAATGCAGAAACTGCTTCGTCGCAGACCATAAAATCAGGATTAACGGCTAAGGCCCTTGCAATGCAAATACGCTGACGTTGCCCTCCGGAAAACTGATGGGGGTAACGGTCTGCCTGTTCCGGGGAAAGCCCGCACTTACCGATTATTTCAATTACCTTTTCCTTCATTTCCTTTTTATTTTTTACAATACCATGCTGTAGCATTGCTTCGCCCACTATATCATAAACAGGAAGCCTTGGATTCAATGAAGAATATGGGTCTTGAAATATAATCTGCATTTTGGTTCGCATTTTGTTCATTTCTCTTTTACTCATATTAAAAACATTTTTACCTTCATAAAAGACTTCACCTCCTGTCGGTGGCAACAATCTTAAGATGGTTCTTCCCATAGTAGATTTTCCGCAGCCCGATTCTCCTACTATTCCAAGAATCTGTCCCCTCTGAATATTGAAGGATACTCCGTCCACGGCTTTTACATTTCCGCTTGTACGCTTAACAAGTCCTTTTTTTATGGGAAAATACTTTTTTAAATTATTTACGGTAATCAAATATTCACTCATCTACTTCTTCCTAATCGGCGTAAAGCCAGCATGAAATTCTGTGCCGTCCTTCATATAATAATTTTTCATCGGGAATAACCCTTTTGCATATATCCATTGCTTTATCGCATCTCGGATGGAAGGAACATCCCGGCGGAAGATTGCTTAAATCAGGTACATTACCGGGTATTACATTAAGTCTGGTACCTTCTTTTGCCATATTCGGTTTTGAGTTTATAAGCCCGACTGTATACGGGTGTCTCGGGTTTTTAAGTATTTCGTTTGTTGAAGCTTCTTCTACAACCTTACCTGCGTACATAACCATTACTCTGTCGCTCATTTCTGCAATTACATCAAGGTCGTGAGTTATAAATATAATTGAAGTATTAATTTTTTCTTTAAGCTCATTCATTAAATCCAAAACCTGCGCCTGAATTGTAACATCAAGGTTGCTTGTAGGCTCATCAGCAATCAAGAGACCGGGCTTACATGCAAGTGCCATTGCAATCATTACTCTTTGCCTCATTCCTCCCGATAATGCAAAGGGATAGTCATTAACCACCCTTTCAGGATTTGGAATTTTTACAAGCTCCAGCATTCGAATACTTTCTTCATAAGCTTCTTCTTTTGATATTCCCCGGTGTAAAATCAGGACCTCGCTAATTTGCCTCCCTATTTTAAATACAGGATTTAATGAAGTCATGGGCTCCTGAAAAATAAAAGATATATCATTTCCTCTTATTTGTCTTATTCTTGCATCTGAAACCCTAAGCAAATCTTCACCCTTAAAAAGTATTTCTCCGTATTCATATTTCCCCGGCGGTGTTTCCACCAAGCGTGCCAAAGACAGACAGGCTACGCTTTTCCCGCATCCCGATTCGCCTACTATACCCAAAGTTTCTCCTTCATTAACGTAAAAGCTTAAATCGTCAACTGACTTTATAATAACTCCGTCTGAATAAAAATATGTTTTCAGGTTTTTAACTTCCAGTAATTTTTTATCCATAAAATTACCTCATCATCTTGGGGTCTAAGGCATCACGTATGCCGTCGCCCAATATGTTAAAGCACATAACAGATATGAATATAGCTGTTCCCGGAGGAACCCAGTACCACCACTTCTGTTGAATTATTAGTATATTCCTTGCTTCTTGAATCATGTTTCCCCAGGTTGGAGTAGGAGGAGAAACACCCAGACCTAAAAAGCTTAAAGAAGTCTCCACTAAGATTACACTTGCCATCCCAAGTGTTGCATAAACAATTACATAGGCTGATACATTAGGCAAAAGGTGTTTAAATATTCTTCTTAGGTCACTGATGCCAAGAGCTTCGCAGGCCTCCATATATTCCATTTCTCTAAGAACAAGTATTTGTCCTCTTACAATACGTGCTATGTTTGGCCAACTCAATATAGCCAGTACTAAAATTAGATTCGGTATACTGTTCCCGAATACTGCTACAACGGTAATGCATATTATCATAAAAGGAAATGACATAAACATTTCGGTAATACGCATTATTATCGAATCAATTATTCCTCCGTAAAAGCCGGATAAACTGCCCAAAACAACACCTATTACACATTCAATTATAACCGTTGCAAGTGCAATGCCAAGTGATATTCTTCCTGCATAAAACAGTCTGGTAAAAATATCTCTTCCAATTAAATCCGTGCCTAAAAGGTGCCGGGAATTAGGTTTTTGATCTTTGCCTGAGAGATTCGTTGTTTGAATTTCATAGGGTGATATAATTGGAATAATAATGCATAGGGCAATTATTATTATAAGAATGTAAAGACTTATCATCGCCATTTTGTTTTTTCTTAGTCTTGAGAGTACTTGTCCCCAATAGGATTGATTTCCGGTATAATTATTATTTGTTTTATCCTTAGCCATATGTACCTGCCTAATCGTATCTTATTCTCGGGTCTGCAAGAGCATACAGTATGTCTGCAACCAAAGATCCTATCAGTGTAAGAATTGCAAGTATTGAATTGATACCGAGAATGAGGGGATAGTTTCTTGACATTGCTGCTTCGACAGATATTTTTCCAAGTCCGGGCAATGCAAAAATACTTTCCGTTACTATCGCTCCCGATAAAAGTAAAGGTATCCAGAAACCAAGCAATGTAATAAGGGGGATTATTCCGTTTCTAAATGCATGTCTGTAAATAATGGTTTTTTCTTTCAGACCCTTGGCTCTTGCAGTCCTAATATAATCCTGCTTAATAACTTCAAGCATGCTAGAGCGGGTGTAACGCATAAAGCTTGCAGTTGAGTTTAAGCCTAAGACAATACTCGGCAATACTAAATGCCAGGCAATATCTTTTATTTTAACAAAAATATTGTCAGACATTAACAAGGGGTCTTTCAGCCCAAACAGCGGAAAGAGCTGTATGTCTACGGCAAAAGCTTTTAACAGCAAGAGGCCAAAGAAAAACGACGGTATGCTTATGCCGATAAAAGACATCACCGTTAATATATTGTCTATTACGGTATGTTGTTTTACAGCACTTATTATACCGGCGGGAATACCGATAAAAATAGAAATTGTTAAAGAGACTAAGGCAAGCAGCAGTGTAGGTCCCGCATAATTTCCGATAACTTCGGTTACAGGCTTCTTGTGGGTGCTTGAATAGCCTAAATTACCTTGAGATGCCTCCTTTATATAGTTGACGAATCTTTCATACCATGGAATGTCCAAGCCTAATTTTTCCTCCAGTTCGGCTTTTTGCTCAGGAGTCATTCTCGGATGCATCATATATGAAACCGGAGTACCCGGTGCTTGTTCGAGGATAAAAAATAATATAAATATAATTCCTATGAGTACAGGAATTATTTGAATTATGCGCCTCAAAATATAATATCTCATAATACCGCCTCTTTTATAATGATATAGTCTAAGGTCAATAAATTAGGGCAGGACTGCCTGCCCCTTTTTTATTTTAAAGTAACGTTCTTCAAAGATAAGTCCCATGTTGCATAGGTATCAATAAACATTCCATCTACCCTTTTGTTTATTCCCCAAATTTCACTTCTGTATGCTATGATTGCGTGAGGAATTTCTTCATTCATTATTTTAGCCCATTCTTTATAAATTTCGGCACGCTTTTCTATGTCGAATTCTTTCTTTCCTGCTCTTACAAGGTCCATTGCTTGGGCATTCTTATAACCCGATGCGTTAAATCCGCCTGCCATATAAGCATCATCATCAAACAAAAATCCTGTGGGGTCCGGGTCTATTGTCAATGTAAAGGCCAATGTGTAAATATCAAAGTCTTTTTCACCCGGCTCGGGACCTATTGTACGAGCTATGACGCTATTGCCGTCCATTAATTCCATAGAAAGGTCAACACCTAATTGTTTCCATGTATCAGCAGCCATTTCGTATAATGTTTTCGGCCAATCAGCCTCTGTGAAAACAAGCCAATTAACAGCAAGTTTCTGCCCATCCTTATATCTGTATCCGTCTGATTCCATTAACCATCCCGCTTCATCCATAAGCTCTGCAGCTTTCTCCATATCGAATGAATATGGATTCAACTCTGATAAATCAGGGAATGCCCATGATGCCGGAGATATAGGAGCCATACCTACTGCTGCCAAGCCTTCACCATATTGAACCTTTATAAATGATTCTCTGTCAAGTGCATGCATAAGAGCTTGTCTGACTCGTACATCCTCTAAGGCAGGTCTTGTTGTGTTAAAGCACATAAATGTATAGCCGTTTCCAATATAGTTTACGATGTTGATATTATCCATAGCCTTTGCTGCTTCTAAGTTTTCTGCACTCGGTGAAATTTGAGCGAAATCTATTTGATTTGTCTGTAAAGCCGATAATATGCTTTCCTCAGGAACTTCACTTACCAATAGACTGTCAATTTTAGCCCCGTTTTCAGGGTCCCAATAATTTGTATTTTTCTTTAATAAAATAAATTGTTTCGGTTCCCAGCTGTCCAGTGTCATTATGCCTGAGCCCATTGGTTTATCAATTAATGCTAAGAAATCTTCCCAATTTTCAAATGCATAATAGTCTGAAGACATAATACCATAGTCGAAGCATTCAATATTTGCAGGTGCAGCCCTACCATCTTTAAAAGTAAATGATATGGTTTTTTCGTCAATAACTTTAATACCTTCAAATTCATCTGTCACTCCCTCGTGATATTCGTCATAACCTTCAAAATTGCTTACTGCATATGCCATTGGTCCGTTGTATTCAGGGTGGGCAATAGTCATATATGTAAAAGCCACGTCTTCTGCAGTTAAATCCGTGCCATCAGAAAATTTGATTCCATTTTTTAATGTAAATGTGTAGGTTAATTTATCCTCCGATAATTTCCATTCAGCAATTCCGGGGATATATTCACCTTCAGGAGTGTGCGTTATTAACTTTTCAAATATTATGTTTGAAATATAACCATCATATACATTGTCAAACATAATGGGATTAAATATACCGTTAAACCCCGATGCGCCATACCTTAATATTTGTTCACTCTTTGCTTCATCAGCCTGTTGCTCTTCTTCAGACGGCGGTTGTGTGTCAGCCTGCGGCGCCGAAGGTTGGCTTGTCTGAGTACAGCCTGCAAAAACAAGGGCAACCATCAATAATGCTAAAAACAATGCAAATATTTTTCTCATTTTCATAAAAGCTCCTCTAGATTATTTTTGAATTGATTCTATTATATCAGCTTAGTGCAGATATAAAAAATTTACAAGTTTATGGATACGTTACCATAACCTAGATATATTATATACGACGTACAAACCATAGTCAATTTAATATTAATTGGAGAAGGCAGGCTTTACCCATGTTTCGTTCATTTACGGTTTGTATCTTTAAAGCTGCGCTTTCAGAATAGTTTTACAATTTACTTATTTATGATATAATTAAAAAAACCTAAGATTCTACACCTGTATGACAGCTCATCCGAGGTCACAGCTTGCGGCATCCCGGGTGTAGCATAGGATTGTATAAAAGAATTCAGAGCAAAGGAAATGTTAATATGGAATTTAAAGAGTGGTTTAAAGAAAAAGTAAGTATTGTAGATGAATATCTGGGGCAAATTATTGAAGCAAAGGAAAACCCTCAAAAAATAATATACCAAGCAGTTAATTACAGCCTTCTGTCGGGAGGGAAGAGACTCAGACCCGTGCTTTTTCTAGGAGCCTATGAGCTTTTCAGCGATGATTTAAAAAAAGCCCTTCCATTTGCCTGCATAATGGAAATGATTCATACATATTCATTGATTCACGATGATTTGCCTGCCATGGACAATGATGATTATAGAAGAGGCAAATTATCAAATCATAAAAAGTTTGGAGAGGCAAGAGCAATACTTGCCGGTGATGCACTCCTTAACAAAGCCTTTGAAACAGGTTTAGATGCTGCAATTAATTTCAAGGGCATGAATGCAATAAAGGCTCTGAAATTAATTGCCGACTCCTCAGGTACGGAAGGAATGATAGGAGGGCAGGTAATAGACATAGATGGGGAAAATAAAATAAGCTCCATCGAAGACCTGAAATATATGTATTCATTAAAAACGGGAGCTATAATTAAAAGCAGCGTAACGGCAGGCGCAACATTAGCGGGAGCAACAGAAAACGAAATAAAACTATTGGAAAATTACGCCGAAAAAGTAGGCATTGCATTTCAAATAATGGATGATATTTTGGATGTAACAAGTACTCAGGAAAAACTGGGAAAGTTAATCGGAAGTGATGCAGCAAACAATAAAACAACATATCTTACATTTAAAAGTATAGATGAAGCAAGAAAGGACGTGGAAAAATTCACGGAAGAAGCAATTAAAAGCTTGAGCCTATTCGGCAATAGAGCAATCTATCTCATTGAATTGGCAAAATATCTCACAAGCAGAGAAAACTAATGAGATCCTTCGCTTACGCTCAGGATGACGCCCTGTCAACCGAGGGCACAGCTCTCGTCATTGCTATGAATAAGCTACGTGTCATTCTGAGAGCTTTAGCTCGAAGAATCTCATCTTATAAAACCTGAGATCCTTCGCTTACGCTCAGGATGAAACACTTATCTATCTGCAATCAGCATATCAGCTATATCAACCACATTTCCGGCACCCATGGTGATAATTATATCACCTTTTTTTGCCATTGACCTTACTATATCCGCAGCTTCCCGGAAGCTTCCCGCATAGATTGCATCTTTTGAATAATTCTTCATTTTGTTTATAATATCCTTTGAATGTATTACACCCGTGTTAATTTCTCTTGCAGCATAAATATCTACAAGAATTACCTCATCGGACATTGACAAAGCTTCGGCAAATCCGTCTAGAAGCTTTATGGTTCTCGTGTAGGTATGGGGCTGGAAAACAGTGATTATTCTACCATCGTTATAGGAGCGGGCTGTTTTTAAAGTTGCTTTCATTTCTGAAGGATGATGTGCATAATCGTCAAAAACATTTGCTCCCTTGAGTTTTCCCTTATATTCAAATCTTCTGTGGGTTCCTTTAAAATTAAACAAACCCTTAACGACAGTTTCAGGTTCAATTCCTAAGGTCAGGCTTGCAGCAGCGGCTGCCAATGAATTTAAAATATTATGCTCGCCATATACTTTCAATTTAATTTCAGCTATTTCCTCATCACCGTGCATAAGAGTATATGAAGGCTCCGGGACAAGCTTTATATTTCGTGCATAATAAGCACCTTTATCAAGACCGAAGGTTACTATATTGCATTTTACATTATCGAACAAATGCCTGTATGATTCATTGACAACCAAGTACCCGTCAGGAGGCAGTTTATCTGCATATTCAACAAATGCACTTTCAATATCATTTAAATCTTTGTAATAATCAAGATGGTCTTCTTCAATATTCAGCACTACCTCCATAGTGGGGTTGAATTTCAGAAAGTTTCTTTTATATTCACAAGATTCAGTCAGCAGGAGTTCATATGAGCCGTGAAGCAAGTTTCCTCCCAAGGAATCCATTTCACCGCCCAGGAAAATGGTGGGGGCTAAATCAGTTTCAATCAAAACCGATGAAAGCATTCCGGTAGTAGTTGTTTTGCCGTGTGTGCCGGAAACGCATATTGCATTTTTGTAATTTTTCATCACATATCCGAGAAATTCAGCTCTGTCCATTATTTCTATATTTAATTCTTTAGCTCGTATAAGCTCAGGATTGTCATCCGAAATTGCAGATGTATATACAACCAAGTCAATATCAATACTTATGTGTTTGCTGTCATGGTTTAAGTAAATTTTTGCTCCTGAAGTTTGAAGCTTTCTGATTATTTTGGAATCACTTCTGTCAGAGCCCGATACCTTGATTCCTTCCTCAAGCATTATTTCAGCTAAGGCACTCATGCTGATTCCGCCTATTCCGATAAAATATATATGATTGAAGTTATAATTCATTGTAGTCTCCCCGGGTTTCATTATTTTGTTTAATATTATTCAATTATTTTGCAATTAACACAGTTGTAATAAAATTTGTTGATTTTGATTATTATATGGATAAATACTCATAGTATTATAGCATGTGTAAAAACATTGTTCAATAAAATTTTCTTCGATCATCACAGATGGCTATCTCTATTTAGGATAAGGGCATCGCGGTCGGGAAAATAGGGTTAGGGCATCTGAAAAATAGGGTTAGGGCATCTTTATTTCTTGATTTTTAAAATATATAAATGTATAATAGCAATGTTATGATTAGAACAAAATTGTCATCCCGAGTGTGGTATAGGATTCCAGGGCAATGTCATCCTGAGCGAAAGCGAAGGATCTCATGAGATTCTTCGGGCTAGCTCTCAGAATGACACGTAGCTTATTCATAGCGATGACGTTCTATAAGTTATTTATTGTAATTACAAATATTTAGTAGTAAAATTATAAAGTTAGGATTCATATGAAAATAATAGCAAACAATTTAAAAGATACAGAAAAGCTGGGAAGAATAATAGCAAAATGCGCTGAAAAAGGAACAGTAATTTGCCTGGATGGAGAATTAGGAGCAGGCAAAACTTCTCTTGCACGTTTTATTGCAAAGGAATTAGGAGTTAAAGACTATATTGTCAGCCCTACATTTACAATTATTAAAGAATATGAAGGGCGGCTTCCTTTCTATCATATGGATGTGTACCGCATTGACTCGGAAGATGATATGTATGATTTGGGCTACGATGAATATATATATTCTGAGGGAGTTACCGTAATAGAATGGTCTAAGCTAATCGAAGGGATACTGCCCGAAGAAAGAATAAATATTGAAATTAAAAGAATTAATGATACAAAAAGAGAAATAAACATTGATGGAAAAGGATTTATTTTTGAGAAACTGGTATCGGAGTTAAGCAATGAAAATACTTTCAATTGAATCAGCATCTGTAACAGCTTCTTGTGCAGTATCTGATGATGAAAAAATTCTGGGAGAATACACGTTAAGACATAAAAAAACTCATTCGGAAAAACTTATGCCCTTAATCGAAGAATTGATGGGAGAATTAAACCTTAAAATTAACGATATTGATGTTATTTCAATTTCTAAAGGTCCCGGCTCCTATACAGGGTTAAGAATAGGTGCTGCAATTGCAAAAAGTTTGGCATATGCTGCAGATATTAAAATTGCAAGCATTCCAACCATGAAATCACTAGCAGCCAATGTCTACAATGAGCACAAACTTATTGTACCTATAATGGATGCCAAAGCAGGAAGGATATATACCGGCATATATAAATGGGATAATGGAGAATGCAAGGAAGTATTAGAACAATTTCCATGCAATATCGATGAATTGATTCAAATACTGAATGAATATGAAGAGCCTATAATTTTTAACGGTGACGGTTCCGTAAATTACAGAAAAAGAATTGAGGATGGTTTAAACAAAAAAGCATATTTTGCACCTGAAGTTTTTAATTATCTTAAAGCATCAACACTAGCCTTTATTGGCTATAAAATGGCGGTTCAGGGGGATATCGTCTCGGCAAATGAATTTAATCCGCAATATTTGCGATTATCTCAAGCAGAAAGAAACAGAAAGTAAGAGGTGTATATGGGGGAAGTTATTATTAGGGGAATGCTTCCTAAGGATATAGACCAAGTAATGAATATTGAAAGAATTTGTTTTTCATTGCCATGGTCTAGGGCATCCTTTGAAAATGAATTAAAAAATGAATTGGCATATTATCAGGTCGCCGAAGTATCAGGAAAAATTGCAGCTTATATGGGGATGTGGAAAATTATTGATGAATGCCACATAACCAACGTTGCAGTTTTGCCTGAATACAGAAACAAGGGAATAGCAGGCAGGCTCATTGAGAAAATGATTGAAATATGCAGATGCTCGGAAATTTCTTTTATGACGCTTGAAGTTAGAGTATCTAATACACCGGCCATTAATTTGTATACAAAGTATGGGTTTTTTGCTGTAGGGAAAAGACCAAACTATTATATAAAACCTGTTGAGGATGCCTTGATAATGTGGAAACAAATAGACTGATGACAAACATTCTAAGCAGAAGCCTGTCATTTATATGAATAACATTTTTGTCATTCTGAGAGCTTTAGCTCGAAGAATCTCATGAGATCTTTCGCTTACTCTCAGGATGGCATCCCAAAATATAACTGTTTATCATTCGTTAAGCAAGTGACTATGACCGGAATGACATTAACATAGGAGAAAACAATGAGAAGAAATAAGAAAAGTAATATAAAAAAGACATTAATTGCTGTTACTGCTTTGCTCTTTATTTTATTTGCAGTATTACTGATAAAGGAAAAATTAAATAATGATAAATTACCTCCTCAAGAGGTTCAGGAGGAGGAGAATCCTCCAAACAATCAAAATAAACCCGAGGATGAGGAAGAAACTTCAACTGAACCGGAAAAAGAACCCCATGAAGAAGAGCCAAAAGAGCCTGAACCGGAACAGGTGCCTGAAGATACTGAATATGGCATAATAATTCAAAATCCTGAAAAAATAGATGTTCTGGTAAATAGAAAAAGAAATCTGCCTGATACCTATGTGCCTGAAGATTTAGTAACGCTTAGCGAAGTACCTACAGTGCTTTCAAACCCGGAAGTAAATCAATTAAGAAGTGCCGCCTATGAGGCATTGAAGGAATTGTTCAATGCTGCATGGGAAGAAGCCGGTTTTGAACTGTGTGCACGCTCAGGCTACAGGTCATATAATACGCAATCATCATTGTATACTTCATATGTTGAAAGCTACGGTCAGCAAGCGGCAGATAAATACAGTGCCAAACCGGGTCAAAGCGAACACCAGACAGGTCTTGCAATAGATATTACATGTGAAGCCCTAAATTACAAATTGGATACTTCATTTGCCGAAACAGAAGAAGGCAAGTGGGTTTCAGAAAACGCTCACCGTTTCGGATTTATTATCAGATATCCTAAGGGGAAGGAAGAAATTACGGGTTATGCATATGAGCCATGGCATATAAGATACTTAGGTGTTGAGCTGGCAGAAGAAATATATGAGTCGGGACTCACATTGGAAGAATATTTTCAATAAAAAGCCACGGAATCCCCGTGGTTTTATTTGATGGAAAGTTATAACCCATTATTATGAAATCCTTCGCTTATTTCTAAGAAAAATAAAAATATCAAGCAAACATTTGCAGGACACGATAATAATTCTTAGCGAATGCAGGTTAAAAATCCGTTAAACAGCTTGCGTTGTTTGAGCAGAGCGAGTTCGCAAGCTGTAGGATTTTTAGCCGGAATGAGCTCCTAGAATTATTCGTGGCCGAAACCGTGAGCGGATATTTTTATTTTTTTTAGTGTCCTGAGCCACATGATTCCATGGCCTTTTTATATCAGCTCGTATACATCATTTGCATATTGGACGGGGTCTTCGATTGTAAGCCCTTCAATAAGCAATGCTTGATTAAATAATACGTTTGAAAGCTTTTTAAATTTTTCTTTATCATTATGAAATGCATCTTTTAATTTTTCAAAAATTTGATGGCTGGTGTTAATTTCAAGAATTTTCTCCGCATGGATGCTTGAAGGTTTATCAGGCAGTGCATTTAACACCTTTTCCATTTCTATCGATAATTCTCCTTCGGTAGCTAGGCACACGGGATGAGTTTTAAGTCTTTTTGAAGCTCTCACCTCTTTAACTTTTTCACCCAGTGATTCCTTCATGAAAGCAAACAACTCTTTATTTTCTTCAACATTGTCGGTATTGTCATCTTCTGATTTAATATCCAGGTCGGAGCTTGAAATATTCTTAAACTCTTTATCTTTGTAATTTAATAAAACTTTTATTGCAAATTCATCTATTTCATCTGTAAAATAGAGAATTTCAAATCCCTTGTCAGCGATGAGTTCCGCCTGAGGAAGTTTTGACAATTTATCAACACTTTCTCCGGCTGCATAATATATGTATTTTTGGTCTTCCTTCATTCGACTCACATATTCATCAAGGGTTGTTAGTTTTTCTTCATAAGATGAATAAAACATTACTAAATCCTGAAGAAATTCCTTGTTTAAGCCCCAATCGCTGTATAAGCCGTATTTTAAAACTTTCCCAAAATTTATAAAGAATTTTTCATAAGTTTCTCTATCTTCCTTCAGCATAGACAAGAGTTCGCTTTTTATTTTTTCCTTGATTTTCTTTGCTATAAATTGAAGCTGCTTGTCATGCTGCAATACTTCTCTTGAAATATTCAGAGAAAAATCGGGCGAATCAACCAATCCCTGCATAAAACCGAAATAATCGGGCAATAAATCACCGCATTTTTTCATAATCATTACACCGTTTGAATAAAGCTCAAGGCCTTTTTCGAATTCCTTTGTATAGAAATCATAAGGTGCTCTTGCTGGAATATATAATATTGCATTGTAGCTTACTACTCCTTCAGCGCTTACATGAGTATATTTCAAAGGTTTTTCATAGCCGAAATGTTTTTCCGTATAGAAGTTATGATAATCTTCTTCCTTAAGCTCGCTTTTGTTTTTCCTCCATATGGGGACCATGCTGTTTAAAATTTCATCTTCAAAATAATCTTCATATTCATTTTCCGTTCCTTCTTTTAGCTTTCTTTTTTTCATCATCATCTTGATGGGATATTTAATGAAATCGGAATATTTCTTAACCAGTGATTTTATGTTGTAAGCATCAAGGAACTCATCATAATCTTCATCTTCAGTGCTAGGTTTGATTCTCATGATTATATCCGTTCCGACACTATCTTTTTTGCATGGTGTGATTGTATATCCGTCTGCTCCCGTTGACTCCCATTTATATGCTTCCTCGGAATCTGCTCTTTTGCTTATAACCGTTACCTTTTCTGAAACCATAAATGCAGAATAAAACCCGACTCCGAATTGTCCGATTATATCCACATCTTCTTTTATTTCATTATTCTCTTTAAAATCAAAAGAGCCGCTTTTTGCTATGATACCAAGATTTGAATCGAGCTCTTCCTTTGACATGCCGATTCCCGTGTCAGATACCCTTAAAATTCTTTCCTCTTCATTTGGGGTAATTCTTATGTAAAAGTCATCTTTGTTAAAATCAATATTATTGTCCCTTAAAGACATATAGTATCTCTTGTCAATCGCATCACTCGCATTTGAAATAAGCTCTCTCAGAAATATTTCCTTGTGAGTGTAAATGGAATTAATCATTAAGTTCAAAAGTCGCTTTGATTCTGATTTAAATTGTTTTTTAGCCATTTTATCTTCCTTTCTTAAAATGATCTAACCCTATTTTTTAATTTTTTGTATTACATTGTATTAGCACTCGGAGCAGTCGAGTGCTAACCATATTTTATCAAAACTACATAGATTGTCAATGGGCTAAATAAAAAA
>ENA-UPTA01002095-UPTA01002095.1-activated-sludge-metagenome-genome-assembly--contig:-NODE-2095-length-21081-cov-8.266147_pt1 | contig 21081 bp, 25 predicted proteins | sample MGYA00238184_ERZ773361 | MGnify/ENA primary metagenome ERZ773361 (study PRJEB29100, sample SAMN05720205) | activated sludge metagenome | isolation source: anaerobic digester from wastewater...
GGTGTATTCGTTGGTGGTCCTGTCATGGGAAAAGTTCAAAAGTCAGACTTGAACAAGCAGGGTTCGAGAGGTTAATCTTTCCTCCGGGAGGGATCCTGATGGCAAGGTGGCTAATTTTTGCCGGCGGTTTTTTGATCTTCCTGGGGCTGGTCCTTCACTTCGCCCCCGGGTTTTTGACCTGGTTCGGAAGGCTTCCGGGAGACATAAGGTTCGAGATGGGGAGGACAAAGGTCTTTGTGCCCATAACCTCGATGATCATCGCCAGCGTGATCCTGACGCTGGTGGTGAATTTGTTGTTCAGAAGGTGACCGGCAAAGATGTATCCGGTCCAGGGTAGAGAGGCCTAGCATCTTTTATTGATACTGAACGCCAGAGACCTGCACCAGTCGAGGAAAAGGCCGTATGGCCTTCCTGCCAGGGAGAAGATCAGCGTCATGAACACCGAAGATACAGCTATTTGCCTCCAGGTTGCGCCCGCAAAGAGAAGGACGACAACGTAAAGAGGCACCTGGAATATGACGAAGGCGATGGTATCACCGAAGATCATCTTCAGGGGCTGGGACTGGTCTATCTCCAGGAAGACAAAAAGCTTGTCCCGGAACCAGCCGTAGGGCCTTCCGGTGATCAGGTTGACCGGTATGGCGGCCATCCTTGCCCGCATGGACTGGAAGACCGTAAGCTTTGCTATGAAGACCTCGATCATCATGCAAAGGGCAGTAGAGAAGATTATCATGGCCGCGATGTCAGCCACAGCGATAATTAACCTGTTCTCTTCCCTGGCCGACCTTCCCTCCATCATTGTCCCGCCACTGGATCATCCTGACCGATGTTCATCCTGCGGACCATCTCGAGAGCTCTCTCCTCCAGGTCCGGCCCTTCCAGTTCTGCCACCACATCCTTCAACAGAAGAGGAATATCCAGACCCTGGGGGCATTTCTTCAAGCATTTCCCGCACTCGACGTACTGGGAGGCGTAACTGGTCTCACCTCTTCGAGTGATCCCGCTCATCTTCACAATGTAGGAGTTCTTCCCCTCCTCGAAGTTCCCGAAAAGATGCATCTTGTTGTAGACCTCGAAACAGGAGGGGATATCCACACCTGCAGGACAGGGCATGCAGTATCCGCAGCCGGAACAGCTGACCTTCATTATCTCCCTGTATTTGTCGGCAGCCTTCTTCACAAGGGTTCTCTCCCCTGGGGTCAGTGAATTGGGGAAGGCCTCATCCGCTATTCTCAGGTTCTCGTCTATATGGGATTCCTCGTTCATACCTGACAGTACCACAACGACCTCCGGGTGGTCCCAGACCCAGCGAAGGGCCCACTCCACGGGTGTCCTCTTTACCGGGGCTTCTTCCCATATGGCAGCTACGGGCGGAGGAGCTTCAGGGAGGCCCAGGTTACCCCCGCGGAGCGGCTCCATTACAAAGACCCCCAGACCCTTTGAAGCGGCGTATTTCAAACCTTTTGTTCCGGCCTGGTTCTGCTCGTCCAGGTAGTTGTACTGGATAAGGCAGAATTCCCAACCGTAGGAATCCACTATGGGGGCGAAATCCGCCGGAAGGCCGTGGAAGGAGAACCCGGCGTTGATGATCCTCCCGTCGGATTTTGCCTTGTCAAGGAAGTCCCTGGCCCCCAGGGCATCTACGCAATTCCACAGGGGGCCGGTTAGAGAGTGCATAAGGTAGTAGTCTACGTGGTCCGTCCGGAGCTTTTCCAATTGGGAGTCAAGGAAACGGTCCATATCCTCCCGGGATCTCATCAGGTAGGAGGGTAGTTTGGTCGCCAGTTTGACTCTCTCCCTGTAACCGTCCTTCAGCGCCTTCCCGAGGAAGGTCTCGCTCTCCCCCCCGTGATAGGTCCAGGCCGTGTCGATATAGTTGACGCCCCTGTCGATGGCGTAGCGGATCTGGGCGGTGGCCCTCTCCTCGTCGATACGGCCGTCCTTGACGGGGAGCCTCATGCAACCGAATCCCAGAATGGACAGTTCGTCTCCGTTCTTTGGCACTTTCCGGTAAAGCATTCAAGGATCACCTCTCCTGGATCACTTTAATAAGTTGTCTTGGGATCGTTCAACCCCTGGGGTCAGCCTTGCAGTGATTCTTCAGTGTCCCCAAACCCTCTATCTCCACTTCCACAACGTCACCGGCCTTCATCGGGCCTATGCCCGCCGGGGTCCCCGTCGCTATGACGTCTCCGGGGATGAGGGTGGAAAAGCGGGTAATGTAGGCTATTACCCTGGGCACGGGAAACCCCATCATATCAGTGTTCGAGGACTGCACCACCTTCCCGTTGAGCCTGGTCTCTATTTTTCTTCCCTTTGTTTCTTTATCGGTCACTATCCAGGGTCCAAGAGGGCAGAAGGTATCGAAACTCTTCGAGCGGGTCAGGTGAGCGTCTTTCTTCTGCAGGTCCCGGGCGGTGACGTCGTTGAGGCAGGTCAGGCCGAAGATCACGCTTGAAGCTTCTGCTTCGGAGACGTTCCTGCATCTCTTGCCAATGACCACGGCAAGCTCCCCCTCGTAATCCACTCTTCCGGCCCAGCCTGGGATAAGGATCGTCCCTTCGTGTTCCAGAAGGGAGTTGGTACCCTTGAGAAAGATATGGGGTTCCTCGGGCAGTTCGCTCCCCGATTCCTTCGCGTGGTCTTCGTAGTTCAGGCCTACGCAGAAGATGTTTCCCGGTTCAGTCGGAGGGAGAAGGCGCACTTCTTCAAGCAGGGGGTACTCCCCCGACAGTTCTCTTGTGTCCCAAGGAGCCCCTGTCAGGGCGGATATCACGTCGCCCTCCAGTATGCCCCAGCCTGTTTGCCCGGACTTCTGGTACTTGACGTATTTCATGGACACTTCCTCCCTTTCTCCCGGTTGCCAGACCGTTCACCGGCCCGCAGCCATCCTTCGGAAATGTTTCGCCGTCTCTCTCCTGCGGTTTCGGGGCTGCTTGATGTACTCCTCCAGTATAGCCAATAGACCTGGAAATTGGCGACGGTAGATGACCCTGAGACCTTCGACCACGGCAGGGTAGGGGTTGAGGGGATCAAAACTCACATGCCTGATCCCCTTTTTTCTGAGTGCTGCAAGGAGTTCCAGAACAGAGTCCTCCCTGTCGGTAAGTCCCGGCAGAAGGGGGGCAACGAAGACCCAGACCGGTATCCCCTCTTTCGTGAGCTCTTCAGCAGCTTCGATGCGAAGTCGGGGGGAGGAAGCCCCAGGCTCCATGATCCTTGCGATCCCTTCATCCAGTGTGGTTATGGTGAAACCCACCTCGCAACCCTTTAATTTGCTCAGGACCGGAATATCCCGTCGGACCAGGGCTGACTTGGTCAGCACGTGGACCTCCATTCGGGGATGCCCTGCAAGGGCCTCAAGGCTGGAACGGGTGATCCGGTATATGCTTTCGGCAGGCTGGTAGGCGTCGGTAACGGTCCCCAGGAGGACTCTCCCCGGCGGTGTCGTTTTTGAACGCTCAAGCTGTCTTGCCAGGATCGAGGGGAAGTTCACCTTCACGTCGAGATATTTCCCCCACACCTCCTCGTGCCCCGAAAACCGGCACATGAACGAGGCATAGCAGTAGACACAGCCGTGAGTACACCCTCCATAAGGGTTCATGCAGTAGTCGAAGCCTGGTATTTTGGTCCTGTTAAGTGCAGATCTGCAGTGGACCTCCCGGACTGTCACGCCGGGAATGCTCTTCTCAAGGTCTTTTCCCGTGGTGTGACCCTTTTCGAAGAGGGTACCCTGTCCAACATATTCCGTGCCTGGTCCCCTGACCCGATCGTTCTTCATTCCCTGTTCTCCTCACCCGTTACTCGTCGTACTATCCTGCCACCAGCAATGCTATTCCTGCCAGGATGATCACCGATCCTGCTATCCTTCGTCTTTTGTCCCCCTCCCGGAGTACTGTTGTCCCAAGGAATGTGCCGATCACGATACTTACCTCTCTGGCAGGCGCGATAAGGCTCAGCGGGGTGATCGAAAGAGCGTACAGCACAGCCAGGTAGGCAGAGGTGGCCAGGAGAGCGATGGTAAAGGCCGGTCCTCTGTTGTGTTCCCATTGGAACAAGATCCCATCACTGTCCCGGAGGGCAAGAGGGGTCAGGAACAGAACCTGGATCACGATGACAGCGAAGAAGAAGAGCGTTGGCGGAAAACTTCTTACCCCGACAGCCATCCTGTCCACCATGGAATACCCGGCAATGCACGCTCCCGTCGCAACGCCAAGAAGTGGCGCAGTCCTTGAGCGAAAGTCCTTCAGGTTGGTAGAAAATCCGGCGATCCAGAGGATACCTGCTACGACAAAGCCTGTACCTGTAAGGTTCAGGGGCGTCGGCCTTTCACCCAGAACGACGATGGCCAGTAAAGTTGCAACCAGGGGCCCGGTCCCCCTCGCGAGGGGGTAGACCACGGACATGTCGCCTGCTTTGTATCCTCTCTGGAGAAGGAGAAAATAGCCGGTCTCGAAGACAGCGCTCCCCGCGGCCAGGATAAGCAGTTCCGTTCCGAAGTAATACCCCTTCCCCGGTGAGGGGGAGAGTGCGAAGGGGAACAGCAGCAAAACTGAGAAAGATGAGAAGAGCCATGTGAAGGCTGCGCCGCCGGCGACCCGCTTGGCGACCAGGTTCCATCCTGCATGCAGAAATGCCGCCGTTACAAGCAGGAACAGAGAGAAAAGGGTCATGAACACCTCAGGTCCTGGGTCGTTATTTGTGATTCGTGACGCGTACCCTGTCGCTTCGCTTGGGGCAGCGCGAAAACGGTAAACAGTCAACGGTAAACCGGAGAGTCATACAAATCTTTTGTTGCGGACTTGTCCTAACCGTTCACCGTTGACGCTTTTGGTCTTTGCATTTTCTAACGTCTAACGAATAATGCTACTCCACTCCTGCCTCGATCACAGTAAGCGTTGATCTTGAGCCGTCCAGCACAGCCCTGACGCCCAGGGGTATCGTCGCCTTCTTTACGTCATGCCCGAAACACCCGTTAATAAGGGTCGGTCTCCCCACCGGGGCAACGACCGCCTCCAGGACCTCCTGTAGGGTGAAGGAGTCCTTCGGTTTTCTCGGCTGGATATGGGTGAACTGGCCCAGCACGATCCCCGCCGCGGCGTCCAGTTTCCCCGCCAGCCTCAACTGGGTCAGCATTCTGTCGATGCGGTAGACGGGCTCGTTGGTGTCCTCCAGCAGAAGTATCTTTCCCCTGGTATCGATCTCCCAGGGCGTTCCAAGGAGTGCGCAGACGAGGGCAAGGTTCCCCCCGATCGTTTCCCCCTCGGCCGTTCCGGGGACGAGGGTCTCCATTGGGGGCGCGCCTTCGTAGGGTAGGATCTCTCCCAGCGGTTCGGTGCTGGTAACAGCCCTGAGAAGACTGTCGCGTACGTACCCCGGGAAGGAGTCGCGAACGAACTCGCTGGCGGGCATCGGACCGTGAAAGGTAATGAACCCCCGGGGTCTGTTGAACATCAGGTGAAGGATCGTTATGTCGCTGTACCCGAGAAAGACCTTGGGGTTCCTGTAGACGGCATCGAGGTCCACCCTCTGGGGGAGCCGGATGGCCCCATCTCCTCCGCGAACGCAGAAGATGCCGCTGACGTCGGGGTCCATGAACATCCTGTTCAGGTCATCGGCCCTTACGAAGTCCGGCCCGGCATGATAGCCCTCGGATTCGTAGCAGCTCCGGGTTATCTTGACCTTGAACCCCATGTTCTCAGTTATCTTGGCCGCTTTCTCGATAGAATCCATCGAAGACGGGCTTGAAGGGGAGATGAAAGCCACTGTATCCCCCTCTCTCAGGGCTGGGACTTTTCGCATGGGAGACACTCCTTCCCGCAGTAATTAACCTCTACTTACCGATTTTATCAGCATCGTAGCATATGATCCTGCCTGCAGGATGAACTCCAGGGATATGATCCGTCTGCCGGGGAAAAGTCGGTCGTTGTCTTCTCCCCATTTGAGCTCCTCCGGCACTGATATAGCCCTGCGTCCGAAGGACGAGAGGAAGGCCTGGTGGATCTCAGGAAGACGAAGTTTGGAGAGCCTCACTCCACGGCTGTAGAGAACCCTGGAGAGCACCTTGCCGAATCCTCCGGGGACCTCGGGCATTCCTGCCGCCGGTGTGGGAATGACCAGCTCAGCCAGTCTCCTGAAAACTTCTCGTGGGAGATCACGGTACTGCAACAGATCCACAGGACGGCACCTGATCGTGAGGAGGTTCCCCACGGTCTCTTTTAGAATACCTTCGAGGAGGAGGTTCCAGAGGAAACTCTGGTAGGAGGAGAGGTACTGGGACATCTCCTCCCGGGGAAGTTTTCCCAGCGCCTCCAGTTCGCTCCCACCGCGGGTCAGTACCTCAAGCATCCCCCGGAGACGAGGTTCAGTGCAGAGTGGGGACAGATCCTTCCAGTTTCCCCACTTTGAGGCGATCTCGGCCTTTCTTGCCTTTACCCTTTCAGGGGCACCGGGGTGGAAGGCTGTGAAAATGCACTTTAGGGCCTCCCCGTAACGCCGCTTGACGATCATCTCCCCCGGGAAAACCCCTCCGCCTGATACGTCCCCGAAGCGCTGATCGTCGAAGTAGTTGGCAAAACCAAAGAGTTTAACCTCCTCAAGGCGTTTGTCGATAACTTCAGACTCCTGAGCATCCAGGTCCCTGAGCACTATACGGAAGCGGTTCCCAGAAATGGACCCTGGTCCAAGTCTCGAATCGGAGAAGCCCGCGAACTCCGCCGAAAGGTTCGTGCTCCGAAAGGTCATGTCCACCGGTGATGACGTGGAAAAATACTGCACTGTAAGTGCAGACCTGTCCTTCCTCCCGCACCAGTGAAGGTCCCTGAGTTCGACACCCCTGGAACGGGCTATCTCCGACAGTGCGTCCACGGTGTTCCAGTTGCGCTTCCGAAGCCTGTAAACCCGATGGGCGGCAGGGGTCTGGACCAGCGGCCTGGCGAGTATCTCTTCCACCTGGAAATCTTCAGGGTTGACCTTTATCTTCAATTCTGGCCTCCTGCAGGGGCATCTTTCTTCAATTACAAGGATAATTGAAAGGTCTCCCGATATCACCTGCGGGTATTACAATTGGTCTGATCGGAAAGGAGGATCTCCTATGCTGTTCGATCCGGGACTTGTCCAGGTCTACACTGGTGACGGCAAGGGTAAGACCACCGCCGCCCTCGGTCTTTCGCTCAGGGTCTGCGGCCACGGCGGGAAGGTGGCGTTCATCCAGTTCATGAAAGGTTGGGAATTCTACGGCGAGATAGCAGGTCTCAAACTTCTTCCCGGAGTCCGTCATGAACGGACCGGGACCCCCGAGTACGTCTACCGTGGGAGCGAGAGCGAAGTGGACCGCAGTGAGGCCGCAAAGGGACTATCTATGGCACTTGAGTGCCTGTCATCGGGTTACTATGACCTGGTGGTGCTTGATGAGATAAATGTGGCTGCCGACTACGGGATGGTGGACCCTGAAGAGGTGGTCAGAGGCATCATTGGAAGACCTCGCCACGTGGAGGTTGTCCTCACAGGAAGGGCTGCCCCCAAAGCCTTTCTCGACATGGCCGACCTTGTAACGGAGATGAAGGAGGTTCGACACCCGTACAGAAAAGGTCTTGTCTCAAGGAAAGGAGTCGATTTCTGAGATGGACCTCCACTTTGATCGTGTTATTCTTCGCATTGGAACCGGAATTGAAAGGAAGGATATCTGCGCAGTTCAGGGGAGAGCCTGATTCAGCCCGGATAGTGACCGTCCTTGACGACTACGCCGGGTACGAGACATCCTTTCTGGCCCAGCACGGCATAGCCATACTCCTGGAGGCTTCTTCCGGGGGAGTGTGCAAAAGGGTACTTCTGGACGCAGGGTAGTCGGCGCTGCCGATACTGCATAATCTTGAAATAATGGACATCGATCCCGGCTCGATCGACGCCGTTTCTGTTCGCCGCCGCTCATCTGGGAGGGGAAGCGGTCAATCCTGCCGGACATGCCTACACGGTCAAGCACGTCCTCGGTTGGGAGGGGGGAGTCCACGAGCTCTGCAGCAATGCTGACATTCTCCCTGGATGTCAGGTCGGGGATCAGGTTGAAGAACTGGAATACGAAACCCACAACGTTACGTCGGTAGCGCGTAAGCTGCCTGTCTCCGGCGGTGGAGAGGTTCTCATCCCTGAGCCAGACGTCTTCACCGGCGGGGACGTCTGGCTCAGGGTTGAGGAGGGTGCTCTTGCCGGATCCGCTGGGACCCAGGATGACAACTCTCCCCCCTCCACTTCACCCATGTCATAGGTCTTGAAAACCCTGTCGAGCCTCCAGGTCGGTCCCTTTTCCTGCATGAAAATACCCCCGGATGCCATGAAGTATACATTTTGACGTCTAAAACGGTCAAACCGGGCGTCGCTTTTACTGTAAAATCAGACAATGATTGTCAGACGAACTTCAATGAGTACCATGGGAAGAAGCTGCGGCGTCCTCCTCCACGTATCCTCCCTGCCCTCCCGGTGGGGCATTGGTGACTTGGGCAGGGGGGCCGATCTGTTCCTGGACTTTCTCTCCTCTTCACGACAGTCCCTGTGGCAGATACTTCCCCTGTCCCCTACGGACCCCGGCCAGGGGAACTCCCCCTACAGCGGTCTCTCTGCCTTTGCCGGCAATCCCCTTTTCATCAGCCCGGAACTCCTCGTCGAGGACGGGCTGCTTGAGCTTTCAGATCTCGATGATCATGAGCCTTTGTCCGTTGAAAGATGCGATTATGCAGGATCGGCACTGATCAAGGGGAAGCTGTTCAAGAGGGCCTTCAGAAAGTTCTTGTCATCCAAGGACAGTGAATTCTCCCGGTTTTGCGAGCGGAACAATGAATGGCTTGATGATTTCGCCCTTTTCGTCTCTCTGAAGGGACATCTTGAAGGGGCGCCATGGTACGAATGGCCCGCACTCCTGAGGGACAGGGATGAGGATACCTTGAAAAAAGCCATGGATGATCTGGCCGACAAGATAGAGTATGCCCGTTTCCTTCAGTATGTTTTTGAAAGGCAGTGGGGACGGCTAAGAAGAGCCTGCCGGGAGAAAGGAGTTTCTGTCATAGGGGACGTGCCGGTCTACGTTAGCCACGACAGTGCAGACGTGTGGGCCTACCGCGGTTTGTTCGATCTTGACCCCGCCGGCAGGGCAAAAAAAGTAGCAGGGGTCCCTCCGGACTACTTCTCGAAAAGGGGTCAGCGGTGGGGCAACCCTGTCTACCGATGGGATGTGCTTGAAAAAGATGGCTTCCGGTGGTGGATCCGTAGGCTCTCCCACGCCCTTTCCCTGTTCGACATGGTCCGGATCGACCACTTCCGGGGCCTGGTCAAGTTCTGGTCCATCCCTTCCTCTGAAAGGTTTGCTATCAAGGGAGAATGGGTCGAAGCCTCGCCCGAAGCGTTTTTCCTGAAAGTGAAGGAGTATTTCCCAGACATGCCCTTTATTGCCGAGGATCTGGGATACATTACACCTGATGTCAAGGATTTCATTCGCCGGTTAGGTATCCCAAAGACCCTGGTCCTGCAGTTCGCCTTCGGCGAGGATCCTGAAAGGAACCCGCACTACCCTGCAAATCACACAGAGGACGCCTGCGTCTACACCGGCACTCACGACAACAACACCTCTAGAGGCTGGTTCGAGACGGAGACCACACCGACCATGAGAAGCCAGCTGAGTGGACTTGCCAGGCACAAGGTCACTCCGGAAACGGTCTCAATGGATATGATATACATGGCTATGGCCTCCAAGGCCTGTATGGCGATATACCCGATGCAGGATGTTCTCGGTCTTGGCCAGGAGGCCCGGCTGAACACACCGGGGAAACCTTCAGGGAACTGGCTGTGGAGGTTGGAAGAGGGCCAGCTGGAGAACGCTCCCGCAGAGGAACTGGCCGAAATGACGGCCAGATACGGAAGAAAGGTCAATTAGGGCATTCCTTGTCCAGATGAGATAATAAGTTATACCGAGCGAAAGAGAAAAGGCAGGGAGGTAGTGAAGTAATGCAAAAAATGATCTACGGCAACGATATAGGACATTCGCTCCGCTTCATGATGGAGCAGGACCCGGCTTTTCGTACCGTGGCCTATTTCTCAATGGAGATCGGGTTAAAAAGCAGTATCCCCACCTATTCGGGAGGGTTGGGAGTCCTCGCCGGGGACATTCTGAAGAGTGCTGCCGACCTGGGTGTTCCCATTGTCGGAGTAACACTTCTTTACCGAAAGGGGTACTTCAGGCAGTCCTTTGAGGACTGTCTCCAGAAGGCCCTGCCGGTGGAGTGGGATCCGGAAAAGCAACTTGCCCTCCTGCCCCACGAAGTGACCGTAATGATAGAGGGCCGCATCATAAAGGTCAGGGCATGGTGTCTTGAACTCCAGGGCAGGACAGGGTTCACCGTCCCCATATATTTCCTTGATACCGATGTGGAGGGCAACTCTCCCGCGGACAGGGAGCTCACATGGTATCTCTACGGGGGGGACGAAAGGTACAGGCTCTGCCAGGAGATCATCCTGGGCTCAGGTGGTCTGAGGATGCTCCGTGACCTGGGTTACTCCAACATCGACGACTATCACCTTAACGAGGGGCACGCGGCGTTCCTGGCGCTGGAGCTTATCAGGGAGATGGGCTACGAGAACTACGACAGGGTTAGAGAGGAGGGTATATTCACCACCCATACCCCGGTGTCAGCGGGGCACGACCACTTCAGCTGGGACCTTATAAACCGCGTTATGGACGGATCCATGGCTGCCCGGCTCCGCAGGATGATGCCCACCGAGGATGTTTCCATGACGGAGATAGCACTCCGGTACAGCCGTTATATAAACGGCGTCTCAGAAAAACACGCCCAGGTAAGCAGGACCATGTACGGAAGGGAAGACGTGGACTGCATTACCAACGGCATACACACCCTGACCTGGGTGAGCCCGGAGATGGCAGAGGTCTTCACGAAGTACATCCCCGGATGGGACAACGCACCCGAACGGCTTGTCAAGGCTGTGCAGATACCCGTCGAGGATATACGCTCCGCCCATTCACCGGCCAAGAAAAGATTGTTGGACTACGTGGAGGAAAGGACAGGAAAGAGACTTGATCCTGGAAGGCTGACCATCGGGTTCGCCAGAAGGGTGGCCCAGTACAAGAGAGTTGACCTGGTCCTTCGCGATACGGCCAGGCTGGTCAAAGCCGCAGCCGGAAAGGTGCAGTTCATCTTCTCGGGCAAGGCCCACCCCAATGACAACCCCGCCAGGGAGATCCTCAGGAAGCTCCTCTGCGAAGCCCAGAACATGGTCGGAACGGACATCCCCGTGGTCTTCATAGAGGATTACGACATGGACAAGGCAGCCTTGCTCGTGCAGGGTGTGGACCTCTGGCTGAACAACCCTGTTCGCCCCAGGGAGGCCTCTGGGACCAGCGGAATGAAGTGTGCTCTTAACGGTATTCCCAACTTCTCCGTCCTCGATGGCTGGTGGATCGAAGGGTGCGTAGAGGGAGTCACAGGCTGGAGCATAGGCCCCGCACCGAAGGAGAGCATCAACGACCAGTACGACGATTCCGTTGACCTCGACGACCTTCTTGAGAAGCTCGAGAAGGTCATCATTCCCACCTTCTACGAAAGACCCCGAGAGTGGGGCGAGGTCATGCGCGGGGCCATTGCCCTTAACGCCAGCTACTTCAACACTCACCGCGTGGTCCGTGAGTACTGTGAAAAGGCCTATGGCATACAGATGAGAGGGCTTTAGAATTGTGAGGGGCGAAGTGAAAGGGGACAGACTTCACCCCTCAAACTTGCCCTTTTAGGCTTTTCCTTTGCAAACCTTCCCGCCGATCATCCAGTTCTCAGCCGGAGACTCCTCGATCTTGACAGTTACCGCCTCGACAGGGCATCCGACCTTCTGGACCACCGCGTCAGTGATGGCCTTCGCCAGTTCCGCCTTGAATTCCTGGCTTTTCCCGGACCAGAGGTCTACTCTCACGACAGGCACGCTTTCACCCCCCTTCTCCGATCATTATCTATTTCCCTGTCACTCCTTCAAAGGACCTTCCGATTTGAAATGTATCTTGAATTATAACAATTAAACTATTGCTATATTACCTGAAAAAACCGCCGGAGCCAAAGATCTGGGCAGACGTCCGATATGAAACGCAGAAAGGGACCTTGCAGATGTTGTTGCCAAGTAACGGGGGAATATCTCCTTGATGAACCTGGACTGGCAGGACCTTGCTTCCGAATGGGCCCTACACAACCAGGAGGTCGTGTCCCTTCATGAAAAGGGACAGTACGAACGGGCCGCGACGAAGAAGCCTCCCGAATGGAGCAGAATGCCAGGAAGATCAGAGGCGAAGAAGAGTAGTTTGAGTTCAAGACCCTGACAGATCGGCAATCACGGGAGCGGTAAGGGGAGGATCCCGAACGACAGGTAGAAAAAATTTCGGCATATAGATAAACATGATGATCCACCTGTTTCGGATCGGTGATCTGACCAGATGGATCAGAAATGGTCGGAGATGAAAGTGGCCTGCCGAACTGGAATATGACGAAAGGAAAAAGATCATTAGAGGGCGAATAACCGGAGAGCTTAACAGAGCTGTCGCAGCAGCAATGGCATTGCAACTGGCTGAACTGAGCCTTCGTCATGGATGTTCCCGGTTGCTCAACGATCTCAGGGAAGCGGATCTGACCCAGTCGGTACTGGACATATATATGATCCCGCGAGAGGTCGAGAAGGCCGGGATCCTGAAGACCTTCAAACGAGCCCTGGTGGTAAGACCGCCTCTGGATGATTTCAGGTTTCTTTGAGACAGTCTCTTTCAACGAGGGGCAACTACTGAGAGTATTCAAGGACCCTGATGAAGCCCTCCAGTGGATGGCTGGACAGGCCAGGGGAAGTTGAATTGCAATGCTGTTGTCGCAGCGATATACTATCACCATGAAATAATGATCAGGCATCTCATTCTATCCAGTGAAAGGTGGTGTGGCTGTGAGCGGTGTCTACAAGGTCATCGAACTCGTGGGATGCAGCGATACCTCCTGGGAGGATGCTGCGCGCTGTGCCGTCGAGACCGCCTCGAAGAGCCTCAGGGATCTCCGTGTAGCCGAGGTGGTAATGCAGGACGTCACCATCAAGGACAACAAGATCGACCAGTACAGGGTCAAGCTGAAGGTGTCCTTCAAGTACCACTGTGAGGAAGATTAGCGGAAGCGTCAAGATCACAGGGGGGCGGCGTTGAAGCCCCCCTGCCAGTTTTCCGGGAAATGGGACGGATCACTCTATGTTCCCGGTCTCCAGGTCCAAAAGCCATGATTTGAGCTCCAGCCCTCCGCCGAAGCCGACCAGCTTCCCGTTGCTTCCGATGACCCTGTGACAGGGGATGAAAATGGCGATGGGGTTCTTGGCGTTGGCCATCCCTGCAGCCCTGGACCCTCCGGGACTTCCTGCGGCGACGGCCAGTTCCCTGTAGGTGGTCGTCCTGCCGTAGGGGACCTTCAAAAGTTCTCTCCAGACCCTTTTCATGAAGTCCGTTCCTTCGGGCCTCAGTGGCAGCGAGAACTGGTGCAGCTTCCCCTCAAGGTAGAGGTCAAGCTGGCGGAAGGCTTCAGCCAAAAGAGGGGTTGCCTCTCCGCCGGGGTCCTTGATCCTTCCCGCCTTGTTGGGCAGGAAAAGCCTTGTGATGGAACCCTCGTCTTCCTCGATACCCACCGGTCCTATAACTGTTTCACTTACGCTGAGCATCAGTCTTCCTCCTGGGATCGAAACTTGAAATAACAAGCGGTCGGCGTTTACCTCTTCTCCTTTTCTTCAAGCCATTCGAATATTGCCTCAGCCACGGATACCCTCTTGTCGGGAAAGTCGTGTGAGCAGGAGAGGGATACCACCGTCTTGTCGCCTCCGGCCCTTGCCAGTGTCTCCGCCACCGGGACCTGGTGTATCTTAGGCCAGGCACAGCGATCCTCCGCGGCCATCACAAGGAGCATCTTTCTTTCCGAGTAGGCGGAGGGGTCGCCGAGAAGATCCCATCTGTCGTGGTTGTCGAGGATATCCTCCATGAGTGACTCAGGCGTCGCTCCGCTGAGCGGTGCCATGCCTCCCCTGAAGAGCTCGAGAGTCTCCCCGAAGGCCTCCTTGTCACCCATCCGGATCCTCTCGGCCTGCTTGACCAGGTTATATGGCGCAAGGGGGGCGAAACCCTTGAAATCCAGGCCGTCCCTTGCTGCGAGGAGGGTCAGGAAGCCTCCCACGCTGTGTCCGGCAAGGTAGATGTTGTCCCTGTCGATCCTGTGCTCCCCTGCGAAGGCCGCGTCGGCCATGATGCTCCTTACGGCCTGAAGGTCCCTGTAGTTCTGGCTGAAGGAGTAGCTCCCCCTGCTCCCCCATGATCCGGAGTAGTGGAAGACCAGTACGTTGTATCCCCCTCTCCGTATCATGTGGGCAATGTCGAGGTTCTTCTCGTTGCCGGGGAAGCCGTGAAGGAGCAGCAGGGTTTTGTGTGGGCCCTCGCCGTCGGCCAGGTAGACAAGTCCAAGAAGCCGTTCCTCTATGAAGAGGCTGTGCATGTCGGGGGGGTATTTCTCGTCGACGCAAAGGGGATCTCGGATTATATCCTTCTCCATCTCCATCATCTCCTCTATGTGTCATCAATAGCCTTTTCGTTCAGTAGAGATCGGTGCTCAGGTATTTGAGCCCCGAATCGCAAACCAGGAATACCACTGTCTTCCCCTTCTCCGGCCCCTCCAGTAGCCTGCGGGCCGCCGCGGCGTGTGCTCCCGACGAGAAGCCTCCAAAGATCCCCTCGAAGCGTGCCAGAGCCCGGGCCCCCTCGATGGCCTCGTCGTCGGTCACGGATATAAAGCCGTCCACCAGGGATCGGTCCAGCAGGGGCAGCTCCCTGGAGTAGCCACACCCCTGGATCCGGTGCCTTCCGCTTCCTCCCGGGTTTCCGAAGACTGCCGCCTCAGCCGGTTCGCCGAGGTAGCATCTGATCCGGGGGTCGTGCTCCTTCAGGACGCTCGAGATCCCCGTGAAGGATCCCCCAGATCCTGCCATGTCAACAAAGGCGTCCACTCTTCCTTCCGTGTCGCGCCATATCTCCTCACCGGAGAGCCGTTCACCGATCATGTTGCCCCTCATTTGGAACTGGTCGGCCCGGAAGGCACCGCGTTGCTTCACTATGCGTCGGGCCTCTTGGTCCACCAGTTCAAGGTCTTCTCCCGAGACCTGCCCCGGCACCGACCCCGGTGCCTGTGGGACCAGTACCACCTCAGCACCCAGGGCACACATCATCCGCGCTCTTTCCATGGAGTTGCCCTCGGACATGACAGCCACGAATTTGTAGCCTTTGATCCCGCAGGCAAGGGCAAGGCCCGTTCCTGTGTTGCCGCTGGTGAGCTCCACTACCGTGTCGCCTGGAGATATCCACCCCTTTCCCTCAGCCTCCAGGATCATGTGGAGGCCCACTCGATCCTTTTTGCTGAAGCCGGGGTTAAGGTGTTCCAGTTTGGCCAGGATCGTTCCGGAAACCTTCCAGTGCTTTACCAGCCGGCTGCAGTTAACTATCTTTGTGTTGCCTATTGCCTCGAGTATGTTACCGAGCACTTTCGCCATGGAAGATCCCCCCTGTATTTTTCGAGTTCAAGTTTGGGAAAAACTCAAAAGGCATAACTTGTTCCGCAAGGACGTTGCGCAGATCCTTTGACCGGCCAGGCAGGCTGTCTATGACCATCACCGGGTAATGATCACTCCCGGTCCTTTCCTGGTAACCGTCTATAATTCCCTTGTAGTGATCCAGCGTCGATTCGGGGCCGATACCCCCCACCAGGCCAAGCTTCTTCATTATCTGCACTTCCTGAAAATACTCCCCCTTTTTTGGGGGAGCGAGAACACAAGCACCAATGGTTCTAATACGAAAATAGACTCACCGGGACATTCCTGCAAGTAGTCGCATAGTAGGCCGTTGGCAAAACCGGGACGTGAATGAGGGAAAGAAGGAAACAGGTTTGGTGATCACATTTGAGGAATTGCAAAAGGTTGATATGAGGGTTGGTAAGGTTGTCGAAATTGAAGATTTTCCCAGGGCGAAGAATCCTTCCTACAGAGTCAGGTTAGACTTCGGCGAGGAGATCGGTATTAAGAGTTCCAGCCTTCAGGCAAAAAAAGACTACACCGTGGAGGAGATGCCAGGCCGCTACGTGGTCTGCGTGGTCAACCTCCCGCCCAGGAACATAGCCGGGTTCATGTCGGAGGTGCTGGTCCTGGGTGTCCCCGGTCAGAACGGAAGTCTGGTAATACTTCAGCCGGGCAGGGTCCCAGTGCCCCTCGACGCAAGGGTCTTCTAGGACGAAACCCTAAGGCGGATTAGAGCAAGATGACCCACTTGATCATTCGATGGGCTGCAAGAGCCGTAAGGAAGTTCACCGGCGAGATCGAGTTCGCCTTCCTTGTTGTCCCGGGTTTGCTGTTCCTGCTTTCGTGGTACCTGGATGGCAGAAGACGTGAAAGTACACGTCACGTAAGTTCCGACCTGAAAATTTGTTGTAAACTTGTCACTTGGAAATCTCGGTGATAGTCCTGAGAAAAACGCCGAAGCTGTGAGATGTATTCCGTTCGGGGCGGATATGGGTCCCGATCTTCCTGGCGGCTTCGATTTTGGTGAGACCGCCTTTGAAATAACCATGTTTTTGGAGAATTTTCTCTAAAGACTCCCAGGTGTTTTGTATGGCATCGGGGTCCCTGAAGTTCTTTTTCGAGGAAAGGTTTTCCTTGACTCGAGGATAAGCCTCCCTCACAGCACTCCAGTCGCCGAAATACCAGGCTTCCAGCTCTTCTATGGCTATCCTGTTTGCAATGTGCCATGCCTTGCCGCCAGATCGCGTCCTGGAGATGAGATTCGCCCGTTGAGCGGCGTCTTCCAACTGTCGCTTGAGTACCAGGCAATCTTCATCGTCACGGTCGACTATAACTATGATGCGCCAGTCCGAAGGCAGCCATTTGGCATATCCTTTAAGACGAGCCTCGAGCTTGCTAAGTAGGTCAGTTTTACCCTGAAAAGATACGGTACGGAAAGTCTGGCCCTCCCGAAGCAACGATGGCAGAAAGGCCTGCAGGAATGCTTCCATGGAACGCTCCTCTACGAGGATTTCAAGGTGGCTTGTTTTCATTTTCGGGGCTCTTTCGTCCTTCGCATATTCTGTGGGGGTGTTGGCTCTCCCTCATTGACCAGGGGATCCCCGACGCCGAGCAGCCCTTCCATCCAGAGGTGCCCCAACGTGGCACCTTCGGAAATAAATTCCTTAATTCCGGGGAGCTCCGAAGCTCTGCTCGTTTTGGTATGTCCTTTCTTGTCCCGCCACAAAATCCTGACTTCTTCCGGACGCAGAGGATCGAGGAAAAAAGGTGAATGGGTGGTGACCAAAAGCTGCGTGTGGTCCACTGCACTGCGACACTCTTCCGCGAGTTCGGGCAAAAGCCTTGGATGAAGGAAATTCTCGGGCTCCTCGATGCCTATGAACGGAGGAGGCGTGGGATCGTAAAGCAAAACCAGATACGCGAGCATCTTCAATGTTCCGTCCGAAGCGAAACGTGCGAGAATCGGATCGCTGAAAGGCGCATCCTTGATCTGCAGCAAAAGCCTTCCATCGGGCATTGGGTCCGCCGAAACGCTTTCGATACGTGGCACTCGCCTGCGAAGCGTGGAAAAGATCTGATCCAACCTATCGGCATGTCGTTCCTTTAGGTACTGGATAACGTTGGCCAAATTGTCGCCCGTCTTGGTAAGTCGTTCTTGCGGTCCCGCCTCTGGTTGTCCGCGCGTGCTGTCGGTAGAAAGGTACGAGACATACCACCCCGTGATAAAATCGCGTAAAGCTGCTACCCTCGGGTGTTGAGCAAATTGGCCAAGGGCGTTTACCGCCAGCAGGTCCGGTGCTTTGAGAGGAAAATCAATGCGTTTGTCCTCTTTGTCCGGTAACTCTCCGCTGATTGCCTGACCTTGTCCTTCGTGGTATTCGAGGAAACGAAACGGTTTGCCTCTACTTCCACGTCGCCACTGAAGCCATTCTTCCACCACCACCGGGCGATAATTATTATCTTCGTCCACAGCCAGATGGTAGGTTATGAGCGGATAATCTCCTTCCCTACACTTGATTTCCACGACGACAGGGCCGTCGCACCCTCTCGTTTTAATTTCTTTTGCGCGGCCGCGCTTGTCCCAGGCACGTCGGAGCCCCATTTCAAAACACTCCGCAAGGAAGGCGAAAACGTCGAAAACGGTGGATTTCCCACTACCGTTCGGTCCCAAGAGTACCGTCAGGGGTGTCAGGTTTTTCATTTCGACATCTTGTAAAGCCCTGAAATTATTTACTTTTAAATACTCGATACGGGCAGGTGCTTTTTCCTTTTCGATCCCCAAGGTTTTGGAAGTCAAGACAATCCCACCTCCCGGCAGCGCAGGGCGACCTTCAAAAGAATCGCTTGTTTCAGCCGTCCGATATTAAGACATATCGTATCACAAACGCGGTACAGCAAAGCTTCACGCCAACCTCGTGAAGCCCGCCGACTTCCGAACTCGTATTCACCTTTCTTATTCGAGAATCCCAGCCTCTCCGGCCTGCGCATCCTCAATCAGTCCCTGGGCGAACTCTAGACCTGGCCCGCCCCGGCCCTCGTTGTGGAGGCCAATTTCGGTGACTTCCTCGACCCCAAAAAGATCCGCCCTCTCAACGCTCCCTACTGCGCGAGGGCCATTACCGAGCTCATCGCCTTGCACTCAAGGGTTTCCGTTGTCTTTGCAGGAAGCCGGGAGCAGGCCAATCTCTGGACCATGTCCTATTTCAAAACCATCAGGGCCATGACGGAAGAACCCCAGAAGCAGCTCCGCGTGCAGTCCCCCGCCTTTACCAGCACGCCGGACATCCCCAGCGAGACGGGAAAACGCCTCAAAGAGGTCATCGAAAGCCTGCCGGAAGCCTTTACCTTCAAGGAATTGCGCGAAGCTTTGCCCGACTTGTCAGATCATGCCCTCAGGCGCTCGTTGCAGGACCTTCGGGAGCAGGGGATTGTCACCTGCACGCGCAGGGGCCGGGCCGCCCTGTGGGTAAAATCCCCCCCGGTTATCAGGATATCTTGTGAGGTGCCTTGGGGGGCGACATGAGGGGTAACTCGCACCGAGATCGTCCCGTTTCGCGTCAAGGGGCGAAAAGACAAGACGGAGGCGGCATATCGGAGCCGGGTCACTTCCTTTCTGGGGAATCCTCAATGCAATACCTCAGAAAGCGAACAATAGCATGCTGGAAGCCGGGAACGCACGTATTCAACAGATCAAGAAATTAGCCTGCGGTTTTCGTAATAGGAAAAGGTTCAAAAACGTCATATTGTTTCACTTGGGTGGGCTCGATTTAATGCCTTCTCCCGCAGGATAACCGGAAGCGCCTATTATCACCTATTACTATTATAATAACAGTTGATCCTGCCAGCACAGCATCGTAAAAACTGGCAGATGCAAGGATCTTTCGAAGGCGGGGATTTTGCACATTCCTGTAGCTTGAGAGTGTATAACACGAGTATCACATTTATTGTTTCAGGTAACAAACTGGAGGTGTACATTAATGATATTGCGAAAAAAACTGTTTGCTATTTCGCTGGCGGCAATAATGGCCTGGATAGTCCTTACCCCCACTTTTGGTTCAATAGCTGCCTTTGCCCAGGACGTTTCTTCTTATATCAGCGAGAAAAATGCCCTGAAGATCCCCCCTTTGATGAAAGACGAAAACCCCGAAACAGATGCCATGGATATAACCCTGAGGGCTGCAAGGGGAGAAACTTCCTTTTTTGGTGCTCAAAACTACACTCAGACCCTTGGTTACAACGGATCCTACCTGGGACCTGCCATAAAGGTTCAAAGAGGACAGACTCTTCACGCCAGGGTTATCAATGAACTTGATGAAGACACAACTCTCCACTGGCACGGAGTGAAAGTGGAGGGACATAAGGACGGAGGGCCCCACTATACTATTGCCCCCGGCGAGACATGGGAGGTTTCTTTCCCGGTGGATCAGCCCGCGGCGACGCTCTGGTTCCATCCTCATCCCCACGGCCGGACAGGGAAACAGGTATATATGGGTCTCGCTGGAGTGCTGATCGTTGAGGATGACATATCCAGGAAGCTCGATCTGCCGGCAGATTACGGAAAAAACGATATTCCGCTGGTGATCCAGGACAAGCGTTTCTCGAGAAATGGTGAACTGGTTTATCTGACCCACATGATGGACATTATGCACGGAATGATGGGAGATGTCCCAATTGTGAACGGAACCTATAATCCCTACCTCGAAGTAGAGAGGGAAATGGTACGTTTCAGGCTGGTCAACGGATCCAACGCAAGAGTTTTTGACCTTTTCTTCGAGGACAACCGGACCTTCTGGCAGATAGCTTCTGACGGAGGGCTTCTTTCAAGCCCTGTTCAGACCAGGGTTTTAACTTTGGCTCCCGGAGAAAGGGCAGAGATACTTGTCGATTTTTCCAGCAGCCAGTACGGGGATCGGGTGATCCTGAGGTCGCCTGAATTCGAGATCCTTGCCTGCCTTGTGAACAATAATGAAAGAGCAAAACAGGGCTCCATACCCCGGAACCTTGCGCAAATTGCCCCCCTGGATCCCTCTCAGGCCGTCAGGAACCGAACCTTTGTTCTTTCGGGAATGGGCCCCATGGTAAGTATCAACGGAAGACAGTTCGACCTGGATCGTATCGACGAGGTGGTAAAGTTCAACGATACCGAGATCTGGGAAATAAGAAACGAAATGTTCCAGGGTGGACCTATGGGAGGCAACATGATGAGAGGTATGGGCAGAACAGGAATGCCTATGGCCAGGGCTATGGCTCATCCTTTCCATATTCACGGAGTACAGTTCCGGGTAATCGAAAGGGACGGATCTGCTCCGCCGCTCAACGAAAGAGGCTGGAAAGATACAGTACTTGTATATCCTTATGAGACCGTAAGGGTTCTTGTTCAATTCCAGAAAAAGGGGAAGTTCGTCTATCATTGCCACATTCTCGAACATGATGACATGGGTATGATGGGCTCCTTTGTCGTGGAATAAA
>ENA-UPTA01002098-UPTA01002098.1-activated-sludge-metagenome-genome-assembly--contig:-NODE-2098-length-21054-cov-5.346588_pt1 | contig 21054 bp, 19 predicted proteins | sample MGYA00238184_ERZ773361 | MGnify/ENA primary metagenome ERZ773361 (study PRJEB29100, sample SAMN05720205) | activated sludge metagenome | isolation source: anaerobic digester from wastewater...
CGAGATACCGCTATGTGACTGGAGTTCAGACGTGTGCTCTTCCGATCTATTGCGGCGGAGGCTCCCAGGATCGCAGGACCGCGAAAGGTGACAGTTGACGATGGCCGGCCGAAGGAACCAGAAGAATAGCTACGCGACCGCTCAGTTGCTCAACTACGCCCGCGACTCGTACTTGGAGCGGACCAGCCGGCCCGTCTACGCGATCGCGTTTCTGCTGCCGTTCATCCTTTTCTATGAGATCGGCACGATCCTGATCAATACGGACGTCCTGAACCAGTACCAGGTGCGTGTGGTGGCGTTCGTCTGGCTTCAGAACCTGCTGCGGCACCTGGGAGCGGGGAGCCGGTTCGCGTGGATCGCGCCGCCGGTGGTGGTCATCATCATCCTGGTCTGGCTGCAGATCGCGTCGCGGAAGCAATGGTATTTCTGTCTGAGCGACTACGCGCCGATGGTCTGCGAGTGCGTGTTCCTGGCGGTGCCTTTGATCATTCTAAGCCTGATGTTCAACAGTCCGGCGGCGACTCCCGATAACGTTTCGCAGATCAGCCATGATCGCCCGCGCGCGGTGGTCTGCACGCCCGATCCGTCGGCCTGGCTGCCGGGCGACGGGGGCGAATCCCTGGGGCATCTCTCCGCCGGCGGCGGGCGGACTCGTTCGCTCAGGACGGACATCGTTACCGGTGTCGGGGCAGGCATCTACGAGGAGCTGGTCTTTCGGCTGATCCTGATCTCCGTGCTGATGATGCTGTTCCAGGACCTGATCGGGATGAGCCACCAGAACTCGGTCGTACTGTCGGTTATGGTGTCGGCGGCCCTGTTCAGCGCGCACCATCACATCGTATGGCTCGACGGCCGGCTCGGACGCAGCGCGCCATTCTGCTGGACGGAGTTCGGTTTCCGCACGATCGCGGGGGTCTACTTCGCCATCCTGTTCGCCGTACGCGGCTTCGGCATCACAGCCGGCACTCATGCTTTCTATGACATTATCGCTACCGTCGTGAACGCGATGTTCTTCGACGCGCAGGCGTGATTGAACCCGCCGTTTTTCCCTTGCGTAGCATAAAGAAAATCTGTTTTTCCGTTACTCTTTTGACGTGCTGAGTTTGCGGAACAATCGTCCCATAAGGGCCTTGAATGGCCTTGCCAGTGCTGATATTGCACTTGAATCGGCTCTGCGATTCGGGTATAATAAGCCCAAAGATCGAGCTGAGTGTTTCGGGGTTTACCGTTATGGAATCGCCGCAAATCAACGTTGCCATCGACCAACTGACTTTCAGCCTGTTCCAGCGACCGTTGCATCCGGAACTGTTTCAGATCTACGCCAGCCGTCAGATCAAAACCGAGAAGTACGAGGCCCTGATCTGGGTCACGGGTTGTACCCACGTGGTGAGCGTTTTTGCGGGCGATGTGTGTCTGAGCGAGGTGGTGAGCACGCCGGGGCAGTTGCTCCCGCACCGGGGATTGGTCGAGCGATTCCAGTTCCGCGGGCCCCGGACGCACAAGTGCACGCTCAGTCGCGGCGTCAGCTACATGACCGATTTCCAGATCGAGAAGATGAGCCCGAACCTCTATCGCCAGAGCCACACGGACCTGGAGCGATTCGCCCGCAATCGGGGCGTGTTCGTGAAGTTCCCCGACTTGGAGGTGGACAGCCTTCAGCCGTTCTGCTACGTGGATTTCGAGGCCCGGCGCAGCGAGTTGCACATCCATACGTTCGCCGCCTACCCCGACCAGGTTACCATGGTCAAAACGCAATCGCTCTTCGACTTCCAGTAGTCGAAGGCCGCTCAGTTGTTCTGCAACTGGACGTTCTGCTTGAGCACGTGAAGCTTCTCGCGGATCTCGCCGCACATCCTGCTGTTCGGGAAGTCCCGCATGATCTGCTGCCCGATGTCCAGGGCATTGGCCCACTGCTTGTCTGAGACGGCCATCGCAAACTGCACACCCAGGTTGTGCAACTTGGTGCGGAAGACGTCCTTGGCCGCCTCCTGGAGGGCCAGCGCCTCGTTCGGCGTCAGGTACATGTCCAGCTCGCGGAGGATCGCGAGGCTGCGATCCGTCTCCTGACGCGTGACGGCGTCATCCCACGCGGCCAGCAGGATCCGCTTGCGTTCCTCCTTTCGCTCGACCAGCGCCAGCCGCAGGGACTTCATCTTTTCCGACTGCGGATGGGTGCGAATCAGCGACTCGATCTGGAGGCTGGCCTTGACCCACTGGCAGTTGTCGAAGAGCCGCTCCACCTCGGCGATTCCTTGATCGACCCGCTCGTCTTCCGTTGCGTTGCGGTAGTCATCGACCTGCCGGCGGAGTTGCTCGGCGAGGAGCCGGTATTCCGAGCGGTTCTCGATCTCGTCGACGATCTCGTAGGCCCCCTCGAAGTCCTTCTGTTTGAGCCGCTCGAACACGGCCTCCCGCAGAGATCGCCTGTCCTCCTCGCGGAACGCGATTGCCTTGGCGGCCTCGCTGATCCGCGTACTGTGGTTGATCTGCATGAGCCCGTCGCGGATGTGGCACAGGGCCTTGCTGGCTTCCTCCAGCTTGCTGCTGTTCTCATTGAGGGTGTCCACGATCTTGGAGACTCGCGCGAGGGTGGCCAGCAACGCTCCGAGGAAGATCAGGGCGCCCATGAGCAGGATGGGCTGTCGTATGCTCTCGGCCCGTTGGAAGATGTCGGTGAATATCGCCAGAACAAAGACGACGCCGACCACGGCGACGACGATCGCGATATGCCACTTGTACCGCCATACCTGGCTGTCTTTCCCGGCGTCCATAGGCCATCTCCCAAGAACAGGAAACCTTCGTGCAGCCACCCCTATTGTAAGGCTCGGGTCCGGCCAAGTCAATCGTATGCCCGCCGGGCGCGACTGCTGTTCCGTGGATACGTGTCGTCCAAGTCCCGATAGAAAAGAGCTTTATGGCTTGGGGCACACACGGGCACACGGCGGTCCGCCCGCCCGAAGCCACTTCACCAAAGGTTAGGACGCTCGATGGGCCGGATTTATTGTCTTGTCTTTTTGGGAACCGGCTGACGGGCAGACAAACAGATCCCGTGCTCTTGGCCGGATCGCAGAACGGGCACCGATCCATGCCGTGCGCGCATGGTGTCAAATCGCCGAAGGTCGGCCGTCGGGGCCTTTCACGTTTACTCGGCCGCCGGTGCGACGCAGTAGATGTAGGCGAGCGGTTCGGTCCCCGTGTTGTGGACGTCGTGTAGCGTTTCCGGGGGAATATAGGCCACCTTGCCTGCGCCGACCGCGAGACGCTTCCCGTCGCCGATGCACACCTCCCCCCGGCCGGTCAGGAACACGAGCAATTCCTCGTGATTTTTGGTGCTGTGCTGGCCACAGGCCTTCCCGGGCTCCAGATACACCCGGCCGGAACGCATTCCGTGCGTCTGCGGCTGGCCCTCCAGGATCCGCTGGTATTCGGGCTGACTGTTCAATTCGAGAGTGAATGCTCCTTGCGGCGATGCCATCAGGTCTCCTATGAATCACGTGCCAAACAGAACTACCGCCGCCGTTCATACGGGTTCGGGGCTTTTCTGTCAACCATGTGTGCGGATTCGTCGTACAGAACGGGTCGATGTCGCCCCGTGGCGAAGGCCGGATACTGAGAGCGACAAGGGGATCGTTGTGACGCACGAAGTCGGACCACTGATGGTGACCGCTGCCTCGATAGGGTTTGTGCACACCCTGCTCGGGCCGGACCACTATGTGCCGTTCATCATGATGTCCTGGGCGAGGAAGTGGTCGCCCATGAAGACAGCCGTGATCACTCTGCTCTGTGCAGGGGGCCACATCGCCGGCTCAGTGGTCCTGGGCCTTGTGGGGGTCTCTCTCGGCTTGGCGGTCAAAGGGCTTGAAGGGGCCGAGTCCGTGCGAGGCGATGTGGCCGCCTGGCTGCTGATCGCCTTTGGCTTGGCCTACACGATCTGGGGGATCCGATTACTCTATCGCCGCCATCCACACGAGCACACGCATCCGCACTTGGTTCACGGGCCCCACGACCATGTGCATTCGCACACCCACCTGGGCGAGCATACCCACGTCCACGACGCCCAATCGGCCAGGACGGTCACGCCGTGGGTGCTGTTCATCATCTTCGTCTTCGGGCCCTGTGAGCCGCTGATCCCGCTGCTGATGTACCCGGCGGCCCGCGGTGGGTTCTCCGACGTGGTGCTGGTGACGGCCGTCTTCGGGGCCATCACGGCGATGACGATGTTGGTGGCGGTCTTCCTGGGCCGGGCCGGCATCGATTTCCTGCCCCTCAAGAAGATCCAGCGCTTCAGCCATGTCCTGGCAGGGACCACGATCCTGCTGTGCGGTCTGGCGATCCGGTTCCTTGGGCTCTGAAAAAAAAATCTGCCTGCGGCCCTTTATTCTCTTGGCGCGGCTGCCCCAATCTCCTATCCTGTGCGTAGTAGCACGAATTTGTGCTTCGTATGCGCAACGTGTTTAGGGCTTGAGGGCCGGAGGTAGGAAAATGAGAAGGTGTTTCCAGCTGGTCACAATCGTGGTGTTGGTGTTTGTGGGGACGCTGCAGGCCGATCCGACAGTGGCGCAGGTCACCCACCGCCAGTTCCAGGCCGTCAACAGCAGTGGCGAGCAGGCGTACACGCAGACACAGAAGGTCATCCTGGAGGGCATCGTGCTCCACAACCCGGCCGACATGCTGAACCCGACGCCGGATGACAGCATCACCGCGATGTACAATCTCGCGGCCCAGTGGCAGTTCTTCTTCCAGGGCGAAGGGGACGACCATGCGGGTACGGCCGTGTTCATGGGGCAACTCTACGACAACCTGCCCTGGGTCGAGACGGGCGGGTACTCGAACGCGGAGTGGATCGCGGAGTTGACGCGTCTGAACTCGGCTCAGTTCGCCCCCGGCGACCGCATCCGCGTCACGGGTTATTTCCTGTCGTACAAGGGCAAGTGCAATGTGAACGAGCAGCACAACAAGACCCCCGATCACGACTTCACGATCGAGCTGCTGGAGCGGGGCGTGGGGCTTCCGAAGCCGGAGGTCGTCTCCCTCAACGAATTGAAGGACGAGCAGGATCACTTCGTGTTTGACCCGGACCGGCTGGTGGGGGCCGAGTACCACCAGGCCCGGCTGATCAAGATCGAGGACGTCAACGTGGTGGACCCCAATGGTTGGGGCCCGAACGGTGAATTGGTCGTCACCAACGGGAGCAAGACGCTCCCCGTCAAGCTCGGGCGCGGCAACGGGATCTACGCCGGTTCGTTCAATCTGAGCCAGCCGTTCGATGTGATCGGGATTCTCGATCAGGAGAGCACGGACCTGACGAGCGGCTACCGGCTCTACGTGATGAACTACGACGGAAACGGCAAGGTCCTGGCGGCGTACGAGCACCGCATGGCCGACCAGGTGATCGAGGTCGAGCCGGACCCGGGACAGTAGGAACTGGATGAAGATGCGTATCAGGTGAATGATGGGCCAGTCTCAACACGGTGCGTGGATGCGTCAGGATGAGCGATGCCGCCGTCTTGAGACTGCCTTTTGAGGATGGAACCGTGGGACGTGCCTTTACGCTGATCGAGTTGCTGGTGGTTACGGCGGTCATTTCGCTGTTGCTGGGCATCCTGATCCCGGTGACCGGGCGGGCCCGGCTCCAGGCGAAGGTGATTGCCGTCAACGCGGAGTTGAAGGACATCGGCCTGGCCCTGGAGGCCTATTCGCTCGATTGCGAGGGCAAGTACCCGCCCACTCGGGTCGATTGCATGTTGGGCGGGCACTTCTACCAGCTTCCTGAGGAGTTGGTTGGGTGCGGCTACCTGCCTGCACCGCCGGCGGATACATTCATGGCGGCCGGCGTGGAGGACCGATTCAATCGCGGGTACACCTACAAGTACCGCTCGGTCGGCACGCTGATCTACAATCGGACTACCGTCGTCGAGGATGGAGCCCATCTCTGGGTGCCCGACGGGTTCCCGGACAACGAGCAGACCGAGGGCCAGACCTACAGCAGCCTCAAGGATTCCCCTGTGAGTTGGGTCCTGTACAGCGAGGGGCCGCGGTTTGATATCGACCGCATGAAAGAAATGCACTACCCCGTGCCGCGCGACACGTGGTTCAACCCGGGGACGAACCAGGGCGTCATTGTGCGGACGAGGCTCAAGAGCGGCCGTCAGATCGGCTCATTCGAGGAGTGAACGCCAGGATGAAAGCCGCGGCCGGTTTGATCGTTTCGTTTGCGTTCCTGTGCCTTCTTCAGGCAGGTTGCGGCGACGGCGACGTCGAGGCAGACGGTTATGCGCTCGCCGTCACGAACTCGTATCTTGGATGTGCCGTGCGAGACCTGTGGGGAGGCGATGTGCCCGTCCTGTGCCTGGCGCCTGCCGGGATGTGCCCGGGACATTTCGACATCTCGCCGACCCAGGTTCGGCAGTTGAAAAACTGCACGCTGCTGCTGCGGTTTGACTTTCAACAGGGAATCGAGGACCGCCTGACGAGGCTTCGGGAGAAGGGATTGGATGTGCAGCTTATCCAGCCGACCGGCGGCCTGTGTGTGCCGGATACCTATGCGGAGGTCTGCCGTCAGGTCTGTGGGGCCTTGTCTCGGGTGTATCCGGAGAAGGCAGGCGAGTATGAAGCTCGCCTGACGGCTGTCGAGTCGCGCTTGGCGGCCCTTGCGGCTCAACTACGGGGCTCCGTCGCCGGGTCCCGAGCGGCAGGGGCCGCAGTGCTCAGTTCGAATCATCAGGTCGAATTCGCCCGCTGGCTGGGCCTCGAACCGATTGCCACATTCGTCGGCAGCGACACAGAGACCGTGGCCAATATCGATCACTGTCTCAAGAAGGCCGCCGGCCGAGAGGTGCGATTCGTGATCGCCAATCGGCAGGAGGGTACGGCTCTGGCGCAGGCCCTGGGCGACCGGTGCGGAGCGAAGGCCGTCGTATTCAGCAATTTCCCCGAGGCCTGCGATCAGGACGCCGGTTTCGATCGGCTCCTTCAGGACAATGTCAGGCTTCTGTGCGAGGCCGTCGCAAAATGATTGACGGCTCGCTGACCCTCTCGAATATCCGCGTCCGAGGTCCCGGCCGGACGATTCTGCAGATCGACCATCTGCATGTCCCGGCCGGTGATTTCCTCGGCATCGTGGGCACGAATGGGGCAGGCAAGACGACTCTCTTGAAGCTCTGCGCCGGTTTGATCCGTCCCGACGGCGGGAGCGTATCGCTCGATGGCCATGACCTCACCCGGCTCAGCGGCTGGCGCAAGTGCGTGCTCCGCAAGCACATCGGCTATATCCCCCAGTCGGCCGAGTACAACGCCGAGCTTCCCTTCACTGTGCGGGAGATCGTGGCGATGGGCCGAACCAGCATTCGCCCGCTACTGACTCGCTTGACGGCGCAGGATTACGAAATCGTAGATCGCTGGATCGACGCCCTGGGGCTTTCCGCCCGCCGCAACCAGACCTTTCGGAGCCTCTCCGGGGGCGAGCAGCAGAAGGTCCTGATCGCCCGCGCCATGGTGCAGGACCCCAGGATTCTCATGCTGGACGAACCCTGCGCAAGCCTCGATTTTCACTGGAGATACGAAATCTCCGAAGTCGTCGAGCGGCTCGGCCGCGAGGCTCGGATGACGGTCCTGATGGTCTCGCACGATACGAGCGTATTGCCCGCGACGTGCAGGCGAGTCGTGCTGTTGGCGGATGGATGCCTCCTCGGGGATGGGGATGCCGATGTCATCCTCACGCGCGAGATGTTGTGTCGCGCCTATCATGGTGATCTGACGGTCACCGTGGTCGGCGGACGGCGACATATCATCATGAACGTGCCGCCGCGTGCCGGGCAGGATCGAGGGCAGCATGCACCGGGTGGCAGCATCAAGGCTCAAGGTCCTGAAGATGATCTTCAGACGGGCAGGGGGACGTGATGGACCCGTTTTTCTATCTCATCCTGCTTGCAGGGGTGATTGCCGGGGCCAGTTGCAGTCTGCTCGGGGTCTATATCGTGGGGCTGCGACTGCCCTTCGTCGGCATCTTCATCTCGCACACCGCGATGGCGGGCACCGTCTACTCGTATCTGCTGGGCTTGAATCCCACCGTGGCCGCAGCGGCAGTGTCCGCTCTGGCCGCGACGAGTTTGGCCGCGATCCGACCGACCAGGTCCCGCATCGATCCCAACGTCGCGATGGCCATCCTGTTCTCGCTCACACTCGGCTCGACCTTCCTCGGCATCGGTCTGATCCAGGGGAGCCGCTCGGAGATTCTCGGCCTGCTCTGGGGCAGCATTCTGTTCGTTCAATGGGAGAATGCCGTCGTCATCGCGGCCGCCGGTGCGGCCTTAGCCTTGTTCGCCATGCTCTTCAACAAGGAACTCAAGGCGCTGCTGTTCAGTCGCGGCATCGCCTCGGCCACGGGCGTTCACGAGACGTTCGTCTACGCGTTGTTCCTGGCCCTTTGCGGCGTCATCCTGGCCGTCAACCTGCCGCTGATCGGTGGATTGATGATTTTCAGCCTCATTACGAACCCGGCGGCCGCCGCCTATCAGCTCTGCCGCGGGCATCGGGCCATCGTCGCCGCGTCGGTGGCGTTCGGCGTTGTCAGCACGACCGGCGGGTTCCTCGTCTCCTACTACCTCAACCTGCCGACCGGCGCCTGCATCGTCCTGGTCAGCACGCTGCTCTACGGCGTGTCCGCCGGCTACAGGGCCTTCAGCGGTCGCACGGATTGACCCGGATCACGCCGGTTCCTCCGCCACGTCTGTCATCCTGACCGAAGCGTAGCGGAGTGAAGGATCTGGGCCGAGCAGAGGAACAGGCAATATCCGTCTCCGTCACCCGGATGCTTCCCTTCGTTCAGCATGACAATCAGGAGCGTCGTTGCCAGAAAGCCCGGTCACGCACCTCATGCCCCGTAAATCTCGAATTTCCTTGTGATCCGGACGGGGAAACCGTAGAATCCAGAGGTCACTTGGTTCTGCATTCGGAGATGAGTGTATGCTGGCGAGATTGCACAGCGTGACCCTGGAGGGCATCGACGGCGTGATCTGCGAGGTGGAGGTGGACGTCGCGCGAGGCGGCCTGGAGAAGTCCATCATCGTGGGCCTGCCCGACGCGGCCGTCAAGGAGAGCCTCGAACGCGTTCACAGCGCCATCGTGAACTGCGGGTACCGCTACCCACGGACCCAGTCACTGATCAACCTCGCACCGGCGGATGTGAAGAAAGCGGGCCCCGCGTTCGATCTGCCGATCGCGCTCGGCATGCTCGCGGGGGAGGGCGTCGTGGCTGGGGCCTGCCTCAAGGAGTATGTGATTGTCGGCGAACTGGCCCTGGATGGCCGGGTCCGGCCGGTCAACGGCGTGCTCAGCATGGCCATGACCGCGGCAACCCACGGATTCTCCCGCATGATCGTGCCCCTGGAGAACGCCCGGGAGGCGGCCGTCGTCCAGGAGGTCGAGGTCTACGGCGTTGGCTCGCTGTCCCAGGCGGTGGAGTTCCTCGCCGGCAAGCTGATGCTCGATACGACCGTGACGAGCGTCGAGGACCTCTTCGCCGTGGCCGCGCACTACGACGTCGATTTCGGCGACGTCAAAGGCCAGGAGAGCGTCAAGCGGGCCCTGACCGTCGCGGCGGCCGGCGCCCACAACATCATGATGATCGGACCGCCCGGGGCGGGCAAGACCATGCTGGCCCAGAGACTCGCGACGATCCTGCCGGCCCTGAGCCTGGAGGAGTCGCTCCAGACCACGCGGATCTACTCGGCGGTCGGTCTGCTGAAGAAGGACCAGGCCCTGCTGGCCACGCGCCCGGTCCGGGCCCCGCACCATTCGGCCAGCGGTCCGGCCCTGATCGGCGGCGGGTCCGCCCCGCGACCGGGCGAGCTGTCCCTCGCCCACTATGGAATCCTCTTTCTGGACGAGTTCGTCGAGTTCCCGCGGCACGTGCTCGAGATGATCCGCCAGCCGTTGGAGGACGGCTTCGTGATCGTCTCGCGGGCCAAGAAGACGATCCAGTTCCCGGCGCAATTCATGCTCGTGGCCGCGATGAATCCCTGCCCGTGCGGGTACTTCGGCAGCAATCTGCGGACGTGCAAATGCTCGCCGGGCCAGATCGCCCGCTACCTGGCCAAGGTGTCCGGCCCGCTGGTGGACCGGATCGATATCCACATCGACGTGCCGGCGGTCGCGTTCAACAAGCTGCGTTCCAAGGCCAGACAGATCGACTCCGACAGCCTGCGGGCGGCCGTCACGGCGGCGCGCGAGAAGCAAATGGGCCGATTTGGGGACGGGAAGGTCCTGACCAACGCCCACATGAGTCACCGGCAACTCGAAAGGTTCTGCCGGATCGATGCGACCGGCGAGATGATGCTCAAGGAAGCGATGATGGAATTGGGGCTCAGCGCCCGGGCCCACGACAAGATCTGCAAGGTGGCCCGAACCATCGCGGATCTCGAAGGCAGCGAGGACATCCGAGGCGAACACGTGGCCGAGGCGATCAGTTATCGGAAGCTCGACAGGAAACTGTAGCCGATCTCGGCGGGGGGGCTCGCAGGTCCGAACCGCAGTGAGACGGATCGAATGGAGTTGCCCGAATTCACCGGGCCGTTATGTGACCCAGTGCGGGGCCACCGGTTTTTGCCAGTCCCGGTTCCGCGTTGCAGAAAGTTCCCCTTTTTTCTTAATCCCTGGTATCTGCCTGCCGATAATACGCGTGACACATGAGCACAAGGTAAGCCAAGAGGAGATTGACATGGGTATTCAGAATTGGTCCGAAGACATCATTCTCGTAGATCTGCCGGCTGAGCCCGACATGGGTGAGGAACTCAAGACGGTTACGCAGATGGCTCGCGACCGGGGGGATTGTGAGGTCGTCGTGGATTTCTCGAAAGTGGATATCGTCACGTCTTCCAGTCTCTCCAAGCTGCTGCGACTGAAGAAGCTGATGAGTGACTGCGGTCACAGACTGGTTTTCTGCAACGTCGCACCGGCCACCAAGGGGATTTTTACCGTGACGGGTCTTGACGGGATCTTCGAAATCGTGGACGATAAGTTCATCGCCCTGGCCAGTCTACAGATGGTCGGGTAGACAACGGCGGGATCGCCCGCCTGATGGGAGTCGCAGCGTCTGCGGGTGGACCGGATCGAAGCCGCCCGCAGCCGGGAAGACAGGTGCATCAAGGAGTTGCCTTTTGGCGGAGCGAATCACGAAGATCGCTTAGCGGAGCGGTGTTCGTGATCTGCTCGCGAGGCATTGGTGGAATCCCGAGATGATCTGCGCGTCGCTTTCGCGCGGGTCCGAGGTGCATACGAGGCCAATGGACCAAGACATTCTGCATCAGATCGAGCAGATTCTCGGATATCGGTTCACCGATTCGGCCGTTCTGGCCAAGGCTTTCACGCATTCCTCCTCCGTCGACAGCCGCCTGGACAGCAACGAGCGACTGGAATTCCTCGGCGATGCGATCCTCTCGATCGTGATCTGCCAGAAGCTCTTCGAGAAGTTCCGCGGCTACCCGGAAGGGGAGCTGACGAAGATGAAGAGCATGCTGGTCTCGCGGGGGACCTGTGCCCACGTGGCCCGCCGGCTCGGCCTGCCGAGATTCCTGGTCGTGGGCAAGGGGATGGCCTCCCACAAGTCATTCCCCACCTCGCTGGCGGCGGGCCTGCTGGAGGCGGTGATTGCCGCCATCTACATCGATCGTGGCTTCGAGGCCGCCCAGGATTTCATCCTGACGAATTTCGCTTCCCTGATCGAACAGATCGATTCCGAGGAGGCCCACGGCAACTACAAATCCTTGTTGCAGCAACACGCCCAGGAACGATTCAACGCGGCCCCGGTCTACGTGCTGCTGGACGAGAAGGGGCCCGATCACAACAAGTGCTTCGAATCCGAGGTTGTCATCGACCAGCGACATTTCCCGAGCGCCTGGGGGGCGAACAAGAAGGAGGCCGAACAGAAGGCGGCGTACAATGCCCTTGTGGAGTTGGGCGTCGTCAACAGGTCCGTCGTGCACGACGCGACCTAAAAGGCCGAAGGGTCCAGCAGGCCGGGTAGTTGTCCGGTGACCACCCACGCGATGCCGTACAGAATCAGCGCCGCCACCGCGATGAACACGATGATCGACCCGAACAGGGCTGCGGTCTCCTTGGCGAAGGGCCGCAGGGCGATTCGATTGACCTTGGTGGCCTTGTACACGACGGAGATCGTCGCCACCAGCGGCAGCAGCCAGAGCATCGACGCGGGGGCCGTGTCAATTCTCATCGGCGTCGTGAACGTGGCGAGCAGGGATGTCAGGAAGGTCGTCATGTCAGGCGTGCGCCCCCCCAACGAATCGCTGATGCGCTACGTAAATGGCGTTGACGATGCACAGCAGGTTGAGCAGACCCGCGACGCTGGTGTAGATCTGTCCGATTTCACTGGCCCGGCCGAAAACCAGATAGGCCTGCCGCATCGCCTGCCCTGCGCCTCGTCCGAATCGCGCCTGTCTGCCGGCCTCGTCCTGTGCCGCATGGTAGGCGTTCGCCACGTGGCCGCCCAGGAAGAACACGGCGGGGGAGTTCATCACCTGCGCTGCGTACCAGGGCTTGGCGTTGACCGGATCGATCACGCCGATCGAACCGACGTACAGGCCGACCAGGAATGTGAGAACGACGGCTACCAGGATGACCGCAGCCCGCCTCTTCTCATCGAGGAGGTAGTGCCCGGCCCCCGGCACGAGCCATGCCGCCGCCCCGACGACGATCAGGTACAGGGCGTGATTCTCCTTCCACGACTGTCCCATTACGACGTGCCCTTCGACTCCTTCTTCGTTTCCTCGGCGGGCGTTTCGGCGAACCGGAAGTTCATCCGTTCGAAGATGTTCGCAGGGTTCAAATGGACCACAGCGAGGCTCTGGCTTTGGGCGTAATCCTCGCGGCCCATCACCATGCCCTTCATCTTCTGGAACTGCTCCTCATAAAGAGGCCGCAGGGACAAGCTCTTGATCACGTAGAAAGACAGACTCGGCTTGAACTCCATGAGTTGCGGCATCGTCGGCGCTGTATCGCCGGCCGCCGAGAGGAGCGAGAACAGACCATCCACGAATCCCCTTTCCAGATTGGCCTGGTTCAGGTAGACGTCGAAGCCCGGGTTGTTGGACAACTGGGCGGCGAGCACCTGAAGATCGGCGTGCGAGATGCGCTGCGCGCCCATGCGGCGATCCAGCTTGAATAGGTTGGGATCGTTGGGATCGGCCTTGTGAAGCCTGTTGAACTCAGAGACGGCCTTGTCCCAGCCGTCCTGGGTCGCCAGGGTCATCAATTCCTCGGCCCGGGCCCGAGCCGTATCCCAGGCGGCGAGGGCCTTGACGTCTTGGGCCACTTGCTCTTTGACGACGAAGGTCTTCTCCGGCTCCTCCGGCGGGCTGCCCAAGTCGAGGGTCCGCGTGCTGTAGGTGAGGTCCAGGTTTGCCGGTGCGGCGTCCGGCTCCGCGGCGACCACTCGCACGATGATCATGATCTGGTCCGCCAGATCCCTGGCGGATTCGGACATCGGGTCCCAGGCGGGGCCGATACTCATGAACATCTGTGCCGCCGACATGGAAAACAGGATCGTTGCCTCGTCGCCGAACTCGTCGACGGAGAAGACGGCCTCGGCCAGACGGACTGGGTTGTGGCCGTAGTTCATCAGAGCCATCCGCCGGAGGTAGGGATCGTTCCGGACATCCCCAGCGCTGAGCAACCCTGTGCGACCGTTGTGCAGAGGGATGCTGTACTTGACGCTGAGGTCCTGCGCGATCTTGGCGTAGTCATGCCCGGGCGCCTCGGCTCGCAGCTTTCGCTCGGCGGTTGTGGGTTCGTTCCCATCGGCGCCGCTGGCATTGACGCCCGCATCGGCAATCGTCTTCGCATCCTGCAGGATCTGCTCGGCCTTCGTCAGAATCCTCTGCCGTTTCAACTGCCTCATGATGTCGTCGACCACCTCGACGTAGCTCTTGACCCTGTCCACCTGGGGCGAGTTCGGCTCGTTCGGATCGCTCGATACCTTCTCGGTGAACTCCGTGGCGCGATTGCGCTGATAGTACGTCTCAGCGTCTTCCGCGGTCGGGAGGTTGATGATTGCGGCGACATCCGACAGTTTCAATGCGATGTAGTCGAGTTGCACCCGTTTGGGCAGCCGGTAGCCGAAGCCGAAGGGGTTCGCATCGTTCACGTCGCCGGCGAAGCTGGCCTTGAACCTGTTGAACTGCTGGAGCATCGCGTCCACGGACGGCGTCTGCTGCTTGTCGGCAAAGGCCGACGCCTGCAGTTGCACGTACTCGGCGTCCAGCGTCGCGCCGTCATTGTTTGCCATGTGCCGGATCTGCGAGGTCGTGATGCTCTCCATGGACGAAACGACCTGGGCGTACTGCAGCACCGCCAACAGTTTGCCGTAGGTGGCGAGGATCCTCTCTTCCGGCATGCCGTTTCGGGAGATCCAGGTCTGCATCATCTGGGCATAGGTGGTGTTCCCGAACAACTGCGGGATGATCCTCCCCAGGAGCCGGCCCACTTCTTCATTCGGCACGTAGATCCCCGCGGCCTGTGCCTCATTACACAGCAGGATCCAGTAGAAATCGCTCGGCGCCGTCCGGGCCTTGTACATGTCGTTGAGCTGCTTGTCGCTGATCCGGTATTGGTTCCTCTGGATGGCCTGCCTGGCCATCTCCATCGCATCGCCCGAATCGCGGCTCTGTGGGAACAGCAGTTCGCTGAGCAAGAGGCCCCGGAGGTCCTGGTTCCGCAGCAGGGCGACTGCGCCCAGCTCCTCCAGGAGCTTGAGTTCCTGGTCCGCCACCGCGCGATCGTAGTGCGTGATCTTCTGCTTGTCGCCGTAGTAGGCGACGGCCTTCTTCGCTCCGCCGCTCCCGTGCATCAGGACATTGAAGGAAGAGCCGCCGATAAAGGCAATCATCAGCACGATGACCACGACGGCCATCAGTTTTGTGTTGTTCTTCCGCATCCACTTCATGACGCTCATACGGATCCCACCACCTGTTTTCGATTTGCGATTTGTGATTTACTGTTTACCACGGGTTTTCTGCCATCTACAATTCATGGGGCCCTGCTGTTTGGCTGCTCCAAACGACAGAAAACATATATCTTAAACGGAAAACAGCGAATTGCAAATGGTAAATCATAAATCCATAGGGGCCTTCGAGCAGGCCTGCCGGTACATGCCGGGTGGGGTGAACTCGCCCGTCCGGGCGTTTGGCGGCGTGGACCGCCAGCCGCCGTTCATCGCCCGCGCCAGGGGGTCCCGGGTCCTCGATATCGATGGCAACGAGTATATCGACTACGTAGGGTCCTGGGGGCCAATGATTCTCGGACATACGCATCCGGCGGTTGTGGCCGCCATCGAACAGGCGGCCCGAAAGGGGACGTCGTTCGGCGCGCCCACGCTGGCCGAGACGGAGCTGGCCGTGCGGATCGTTCGGGCCTTCGATTCCATCGAGAAGCTCCGCCTTCTGAGCAGCGGGACCGAGGCCCTCATGACGGCCATCCGTCTGGCCCGGGCCCACACGGGTCGGGACGTGATCGTGAAGATGGCCGGCTGCTACCACGGCCACAGCGATTCACTGCTGGTCGTGGCCGGCTCCGGCTTGGCCGAGCGAGGCACCGCCGCCAGCCCCGGCGTGCCCGAGGCCCTCGCCGCACTGACCGTCGTCGTGCCCTACAATGATCTCGATACACTCTCGCAGGTCTTCCGCAGGCAGCCGGGAGATATCGCTGCCGTGCTGGTTGAACCGGTCGCGGCCAACATGGGGGTGGTCCCGCCCGAGCCGGGCTACCTCGAAGGTCTGCGCCGCCTCTGCGATGAGAACGGTGCGCTGCTGATCTTCGACGAGGTCATCAGCGGTTTCCGCGTGGCGTTCGGCGGGGCGCAGGAGCGCTACGGCGTCCGGGCCGACCTCACCTGTCTCGGCAAGATCGTCGGCGGGGGGCTTCCTTTGGCCGTCTGCGGCGGACGGGCCGAGATCATGGACCTGCTGGCCCCGCTCGGGCATGTCTACCAGGCGGGGACCCTCAGCGGCAATCCGCTGGCGACGGCCGCCGCCAACGCCACGCTCGAAACGCTGGAAGCCGGCGATTCCCGTCGGGCCTATGCTGAACTTGAGTCCAAGGCGGCCTGTCTGGAAGCGGGCCTGGCGAAGGGGGCCGCCGAGGCGGGCGTGCCGGTCACGATCAACCGCGTCGGCTCGATCCTGAGCTGCTTCTTCACGGCCGGGCCCGTGCGGAACTTCGACGAGGTCCGCGCGACCAATGTGCCTGCGTTCAAGAAGTTCTTCGCCGCGATGCTCGAACGTGGCATCTACCTGGCTCCGAGCGCATATGAAGCGATGTTCATCTCGCTGGCGCACACGCCGCAAGACATCGAGCAAACTATCGAAGCCGCGAGCGCGAGCTTCCGCTGCCTGTCGTGACGCCGTTGTCCCTGTCGGCTTGAGGTACCCCAATGACGATGAGAATCCTCGCGTTGATGATGGTCCTGAACGTTGCGAGCGTCTGTCCCTCACAAGGCCAGACAGCCAGGAATGTACGCGACATTGTCGGTGTCGTCCACGTGGCGGGGCGCTACCACTTGACGGACAAGGACTTCCTCAACGAGGGCGCCGACCAGATCCTGGCCCTCGGCTCGCGGGTGATCAAGGTCTGGTTCTACGGCAAACGCCACGAACACCCGGACGGCGTCTACCCATACAACTCCCAGTGGCCCAAGGCCGATTCACTCGTCGAGGGAGCGAAGACGCCGTATTTCAGGGACCTGTTCGACAAACCGTTCACGACGTACATCCTGGTCGTCACCGGCCTGGGTCGCGACGACGGCTACTGGCGAAACGGGATCAGCGACGAGCAGAAGGCCGACGAGCAACGGCAGTTCTACGAACTGGCCAACTACCTGCTGACTCGCTATCGGGATACGGGAAAGAGCTTCGTCCTGCAGCACTGGGAGGGCGACTGGATGATCCGGGGCAACTTCGACGCGAACGCCAGGCCGACCGATCTGGCGATCACCAGCATGATCGAATGGCTCAACGCCCGCCAGGCCGGCGTCACCCGTGCCCGGGAGGAAGGGGGGCAGCAGGGCGTCCGCGTCTATCACGCCACGGAGGTCAATCGCGTCGTCCAGTCGATGCGGCAGGATTTCCCGAACATGGTCACGAAGGTCCTGCCCCACACGCACGTGGACCTGGTTTCCTACTCTGCCTGGGATTCGGCGACCGAGCATTATGCCGACCCAAACGTCTTGCGGCAGGCCCTGGACTTCATCGCGGCCCACACGCCGGACAGTCCGGATTTTGGCGACCGCAACGTCTACATCGGCGAGTTCGGCATGCCCGAGAACCACTACTCCCTCGGCCAGATCCGCACGGCGATCCCCAACGCCGTCCGAACGGGGCTCGACTGGGGCTGCCCCTACATCGTCTACTGGCAGCTCTACTGCAACGAGATGAAGGACCCGAACGCCAAACCCCCGGTCAAGAGCAACGACGCGGTCCGAGGCTTCTGGCTGATCCGCCCCGACGGCACGAAGTCCTGGCTCTGGGACTACTTCCACGATCTGTTGACCCCGTAGGGAATCCATTGGCGTCGATTTCTCGAAAATACGTGGTTCTACGGATGGAATCACGCGGATCAGATTCGGTATAATGGCGCTATTGCCAGCGGCGGGGAGCGGGGTCTTTCTGCTCTCCCATTGCCGCCGGCTGTTTCCATGCCGAGCCGCTGTTCATGCCAGGCTCTCAGATCAGGAGGTTTGATATGCACGCCACACGCGGATTCTGCGAGATTGTCGGGGTCGCTCTTGCTTTGACCATCGTTTCTGTCGCCCGGGCCCAATACAGCGGCGGGACGGGAGAGCCGAACGATCCTTACCAGATCGCCACGGCCGCCGATCTGATCGCCTTCGGCGACGCGTCCGACACCCTGCACAGGCACTTCATCCTGATCGCAGATATCGACCTGGACCCCAACCTCCCGGGCGGAAGGGTCTTCGATAAGGCTCTTATCGCCGATTTCAGAGGCGTCTTCAACGGTAATGGCCACACGATTTCCCACCTGACGGTCAAGGGGGGGGACAAGCTGGGACTGTTCGCCTATCTGGGGCATTTTGCGGATGTGAAAGACCTCGGCGTAGTGGATGTCGACATCGCTGGCTCGGGCTCCTGTGTCGGGGGGTTGGTCGGCAGGAACGGCAGCGGACGTCGCGCCGGCAACGTGACTCGCTGTTATTGCACCGGTGTGGTCAAGGGCAAGGAAGATGTCGGTGGGCTGGTGGGACACAACGAGGGTACCCTGTCAGATTGCCACAGCACCGCTCTGGTCACAGGCGAGCAAATGGTCGGTGGGCTGGCGGGATCCAACTACTGCGAGGTGATCCAGTCCTACAGTACCGGTATGGTCAGCGGCGGTCCCGATGTTGGCGGGCTGGTGGGATACAGCTATGGCGGGGTGTATGAGTGCTTTAGCACGGGCGCCGTCAGCGGTCGGCAACGTGTCGGCGGGCTGGTGGGATACAATTACTGTGGGCCCGTCTGCAACTGCTATTCAAGCGCCAGTGTGGCAGGAGATGAAGATGTCGGCGGGCTCGTGGGGCGCAACGATGAGTGGGGTAACGTGAATTGGTGCTGCAGCATCGGCAGGGCCGAGGGGAACAGTTGCATCGGGGGCCTGATAGGGCGCACGTGCGCGGGCACAATCTACTGCTGCTATTCCACGGCCGGCGTTTCGGGGCGTCTGAGGGTCGGTGGCCTCACCGGCGCGAGCTGCGCAGCGGTTGTAGACGAGGAACGTCGGTGCACCGACTTTTACCACTGCTATTCCGCAGGGCCTGTTGTCGGAGAGACCGACGTCGGAGGTCTTGTTGGATACAATGAGGGCGATGTTCGGGACTGCTTCTGGGACACCCAGACCTCAGGCCAAACGACGAGCGCTGGCGGGATCGGCAAGACCACCGCCGAGATGCAAACAGGCGTGACGTTCCTCACGGCCATGTGGTACACCTGTGCACAACCAGTAGTCTGGACGATTGACGAGGGACGAGACTATCCCAGGCTGCGGTGGGAAGACAAGCCTGGTGCAGAGATTCAGCCGATCCGCCTGTCCGGCATCTTGGCAGGAGAGGGGACGCAGGAGAATCCGTACCTGATTTTCACACCTGAAGACCTCAACATGCTGGGGTTGGCAATGTGCGACCTTAACAAGCACTTCAGACTCATGGCCGATATCGACCTGTCAGGGTTTGACGGCAGGGAGGGCCGGCCAGCTTTCAACATCATTGCGCCGGGCAAAGAGGTGGTGTATGACGATGGGTACTGCTGGGGTTCCTATTGTCAGGGGCATCCTTTTACGGGCGTATTTGACGGCAATGGTCACACAATCTGGAACTTCACCTACGCTTCCACGGACACAGCCAAGGTCTGCATTGGACTTTTTGGCCATGTCGATGATCCAAACGCCCAGATCAAGGATCTTGGGTTGATTGATCCCAATGTCATGGGAAGCAGCGTCTGCTGTGAAACGGGAGGCGGCGTTGGTTGCCTGGTAGGCTGCTTGGAGAACGGGATCATCAGCGGATGCTGCGCTCGAGGTGGCAGCGTCACAGGGGCGTCTTCAGTCGGCGGATTAGTTGGCAGCAATGGAAGGTGTGTCCTCTGTCGAGGTGAAGCGACGGGGGAGGTGGAGTCGTGCTGGAGCGGTGAGATCTTGAACAGCTATGCCGGTGTCTTGGTTAGCGGTGGCGGAACTGTCGGTGGACTGGTGGGTTACAACCAGGGCACTGTCATCGGCTGCCGCAGCACCGGCGCCGTCAGCGGCACCGACGACGTCGGTGGCCTTGTGGGCTACAACCGCGAGTATGGGATCGTCGCTGCGAGCTTCTGGGACATCCAGACCTCTGGTCAGACGACGAGTGCAGGCGGCACAGGCAAGACCACCACCGAGATGCGGACGGCGAGTACGTTCCTGGATGCTGGCTGGGACTTCGTGGGCGAGACGGCCAACGGTGGGGAGGATATCTGGTGGATTCTCGAAGGCAAGGACTATCCGAGGCTGTTTTGGGAACTACCTGAAGGTCTCCACCTGCGTCCTGTCCCAGCCTTCTGCCCCGATCCCTGCGATGGTGCGATGGACACTGTTCAGTCGCTCGTGTTGAGATGGTGTGCCGGGACGACGGCCACGGGCCACGACGTATACTTCGGTGAAGATGCGGATGTCGTAGCGAGGGCTTCACGCGATGTGGAGGGGATCTATCGCGGCTGGCAGCCAGCGGATGTGACAGTCTACGATCCCGGCGCTCTCGAACGGAGCAGGACATACTACTGGCGAATCGACGAGGTGAACGAGGCCGAGCCCAACAGCCCATGGAAAGGGAGCGTCTGGAGTTTCACGACGGCGGACTCCATAGTTGTGACGATTATTGACGACTTCGAGAGCTATAGCGATAACCTGTGCGCGGATTGCGCGATCTGGAGTATCTGGGTCGATGGTCTGGTCGGCAATACGAGCGGCTCACGGGTCGGATACTACACCTCGCCGTTCGAGGAGCACACGATCGTGCACGGCGGCAGACAGTCGATGCCTTTCTTCTACGACAACGATGGCATGGTGCGCGAACAGAGCGGGATACCGTTCTATTCGGAGTGCGTGCGGACGTGGCATACGCCTCAGAACTGGATGACCGACAATGCCGACACGTTGACGCTGTACTTCCGTGGTCGCGCGGACAATGCACCGGATGTCCTGTATCTCGCAATCGAGGACTCTGCAGGTAACATCGCATCGGTCTGTCACCCGTACGCAGATACGCTATTGACAGAGGAGTGGCAGGAATGGTCCATTGTTCTGGCGGATGTGCAAACAGCCGGCGTGGGCGTTGCCTCGGTCGAGAGAACGTACATCGGAGTGGGCAATCGTGATGACCCCCAGCCGGGTGGCGCCGGCTTGCTCTACATCGATGATATCCGCCTAACAAAGCGCATGAAAAAGCCCCCTGACGTGGCAGGGGGCTTGGGCGACTCGGAGCGGGTCCCGGACGACTATGGCATCTGAGATGTGAAGCGGTAGGTC
>ENA-UPTA01002099-UPTA01002099.1-activated-sludge-metagenome-genome-assembly--contig:-NODE-2099-length-21050-cov-6.687592_pt1 | contig 21050 bp, 17 predicted proteins | sample MGYA00238184_ERZ773361 | MGnify/ENA primary metagenome ERZ773361 (study PRJEB29100, sample SAMN05720205) | activated sludge metagenome | isolation source: anaerobic digester from wastewater...
CGGAATCATCAGGCATTCCGCGGCAACCTGCTGGACGACCGTGCGGAGCCCCTGCCCCACCTCGGCGCCGCCCATGTTGATGCACACGCTTCCGTCCTGGTTGAACTTCAGGTAGCAGCCCTTGGCGGAATTCGGCGCGCCCTTCGGCGTTTTCATCAGCGCGGCGAAACCGCGGCCATAGAAATACTTGTCGTCTTCCTTCTTCTCCTGCTTCTTCCCGTAGATGGCTTTTTTTACAATATCCACGCACTTGGTCACATCGCCATTCACTTCGCACAGCGTTTCACCCACAGCCGTTTTCTTGCCGGGGCCAAGATAGTTCTTTGCGCGCAACTCGAACGGATCCATCTTCAGTTTGCGGGCCAGCATGTCCATCATGCGTTCGGTCGCGAACTGGGACTCCTGATGACCGTAGCCGCGGTAGGCGCCGACGGCGGGCTGGTTGGTGTACATCAGATAGGCCTGCAGATCGCAGTTCGGAATCTCGTATGCGCCGGCCGAGTTGTGCCCGGCGGCAATGCAGACATGGATGCCCGTATCCGCATAGGCGCCGGTGCTGTGATACACGCGCGTCTCCATCGCGGTCAGCCTACCGTCCTTCTTCGCGCCGATTTTCATCCGTGTACGGATGCCGTGCCCCAGCAGCGTGCTGGTGAAATCCTCGCGGCGGCTGGCCACCCATTTCACCGGACGGCCCGGCACAAAGCTCGCGATGTAGGCGACGGTCTGCTCCACCGTGATGTCGGACTTATAGCCGAAGCAGCCGCCGAGTTCGGGAATGTGCACGCGCACATCGGAGGACGGCCGCCCGTACACGCGCGCCAGCTCCTCGCGAATGATGAACGGGCAGATCGAGGACGACCAGCATTCAATCGTCTTGTCCTCGTGAAACCATGCAATCGCGCCATGCGGCTCGATCGCGCAGCTTGAGCCGTGAGGATAGTTGAACTCGGCTTCGACCACCACATCGGCGTCCTTGAAGCCCTTCTCCGCGTCACCCTTCTTCAGCTTGTAGAGGTTGGCGATGTTGGTGCCCTGAATGGGGCCGAGACCGGGCAGATGCCAGTAGTCGCCGCTGTTTTCATGGACCAGGACCGCATCCTTCTCAAGAGCCTGCAGCGCATCCGTGAGCACCGGCAAAGGCTCGTACTCCACCTTGATTTCCTTGAGGGCCTGCTTCGCCTGATAGGGATTTTCGGCAATCACGGCGGCCAGCGGCTCGCCGATATAGCGCACCTTGTCCACGGCCATCGGAACCAGGTCGCGGATGTTGTCGCCGTAGAGGATTTTGCAGCCCCTGCCCGTCACCACCTTGACAACGCCCTCGCATTTTTCCGCCGCCGAGGTGTCAATGGAAAGGATCTTCGCATGCGCATAATCCGGACGGAGAATCGCCGCGTGCAGCATGCCGGGCAGCTTGATGTCATTCAGGAAAATGGCCTTGCCGGTAATCTTCTTCACCGCATCGGGCCGCGTGATGCTTTTGCCGACGTATTTGAATTCCATGGATCTTCAGTCCCTTCTGTTTTTAACGCTGAACAACGGTTGGTAAATGTAAAGGTTCCAGCGGGAAAATCCAGCCGTTATTTGGACTGCGGACCAATTAATTTCGCAGGTTAATGATTGCGGAACAGGGCCGGGCGCACTACACTGCCCCATCAAAAAGCAGTAACCTTTCAGGAGCCGAACCGTGAAAAACAAAATATCCTCCGAATTCATCCGCGCGATACCAAAGACCGACCTGCACGTCCATCTGGACGGATCGCTTCGCCTGAGCACCCTCATCGAGCTGGCGCGGGCCGAGAAGGTGGAACTGCCCTCCTACGATGAAGAAGGCCTGCGCGAGCTGGTCTTCAAGAACGCCTATAAAGACCTGGTGGAATACCTCAAGGGCTTCGCCTACACCTGCGCCGTACTGCGAACGGCCGAAAACCTCGAGCGCATCGGCTACGAAATGGTGCAGGACAATATTGCCGAAAACGTTCGTTATCTCGAGGTCCGCTTCGCCCCGCAGCTTCACATCCACGAAAAGCTCTCCCTTGAGGAAATCGTCACCGCTGTCTGCCGGGGCATGAGCCGCGCGCGCGACGAGCACAACCGCTCGAAGGCCGTGAAAGACGGCACGGACATTCCGTTCTTCTTCGGCGTGATCGTCTGCGCCATGCGCTGCTTCAACGAGCACTACTCGCCTTACTATGCGCAGCTGTGCAGCGCGATGAAATACGCGCCGGAAAAGGAAATTTTTGCAACCGCTTCCCTCGAACTGGCGCGCGCCGCGGAAATCCTCGCGCACGACAGAGGGCTGCCGGTGGTCGGTTTCGACCTCGCCGGTGCCGAGTCCGGCTATCCGGCCATCAGCCACGCGGAAGCCTACAAGTATGTTCACAGTCACTTCATCCGCAAAACCGTTCACGCCGGCGAGGCCTACGGGCCGGAGTCCATATTCCAGGCCATCACCGAATGCCACGCCAACCGCATTGGCCACGGCACATGGCTGTTCGCGCACGACCGGATCAGCAATCCCGACATCGCCGATCCCGAGGCGTTTGTTCACTATCTGGTGGAATACATCGCCAGCCAGCGCATTTCCATCGAGGTCTGTCCCACCAGCAACCTGCAGACCATGCCGGAACTGAAAAACGACATCCGCAACCATCCGCTGAAAAAAATGCTGGAGCATGAGCTTTCGGTGACCATCTGCACGGACAACCGCCTGGTTTCCAGCACCACGACCTCAGACGAGCTGATGCTGGTGACCGAGGCGCTGGATCTCCCGCTGCGCGATGTGCGCAATCTGGTGATCGCCGGCTTCAAGGGCAGCTTCTTCCCGGGAACCTATCCCGAGAAGCGCGCCTATGTCCGCAAGGTAATCAATCAGCTGGACCGGCTGGAGCAGGAAATGCTGGGCTGAAGCAGGGTCAGAATTCATTGCGGCTGCGCAGGAACGCGAAGATGGCACTGTTCCAGGCGCGCCGGTCGCCGCGAACCGATGTGAGCGCAATCCCAATCAGCCATCTGCCGGATATCGAGTCCGGCGCAAACCTGATCACTCGCCCGTACAGACGATAGCGCTGACGCTCCTGCGGACCGGAAAACAGCCGGACATCAAGTTTAACCTTCCGGCCTTCCGGCAGGGGTGAAGGCGCCGACACCTGAAGCCCGCGCGCTGAAACATCCACAATGTTTCCATCCATCTTTCTTCTGAAAAAAGCCCTGCGCCAGACCATCCGGACGGCGCCGGTCTTGATTATCCTGACATTCTGCCTGTCTTCAGAAGGGCCATTCATATCGACCTCCCCGCGATCTATTCAAACACTTCGGAGAGCTGATTTCAAGGATTGTTCGCGCGCGAACCGGCAGGAGTCCGCAAAGCCTCATAAATAACATTCTGCCAGATCCCTCGCAGGTTCCGCGAACGGACCCGAAGCCGCACACCCGCAAGAGAATATCCGTCCGGACCGGCCGCCTTTGACCATATGATCCTGCCCGGGAACCGGTAGATGGCCGCCTCGCTGCCAGGCACCCCCAAGGCAAGAAGAACCTTCACACGCCGGCCCGCCGCAACCGGCGCCGGGAGCTGCACCTGCAGGCCGTCCACGGAAACATCCACCAGGCTGCCGGAAAGTATTCTGTGTCCGAAAAACCCGCGCCGCAGGGTAAGGGTCACCGAACCCGCGGTGCGGATGCGCGCCTGACGGCGACGATCGGAGGCGGGATTCATGGATTCACCACATGCTGCGGTTTGCCCGCCATGAAGGCCTCAATGTTCCGCACGGCAATATCATAGAGCCGGATGCGGGCCGCCCTTGTGGCCCACGCAATGTGCGGCGTGATGAAACAGTTCGGGCAGTTCAGCAGCGGATTGTCCTTCGGCGGCGGCTCAACGGACAGCACGTCCAGCCCCGCACCGGCCAGCTTTCCCGCCCGCAGCGCGGCGGCCAGCGCCGCTTCGTCCACAAGCGGTCCGCGGCCGGTATTGATCAGAAACGCCGTCGGCTTCATCAGGGACAGCGTTTGCTCGTTGATGAAACCCCTGTTCGCATCGGTCAGAGGACAGTGGAGCGAAACCACATCGCTTTTTGAAAGAACAGTGTTCAAATCAGCCGGTTCGACTCCGGACATGGTTCTCGGAGACGGATTCTGCGCGAGGACCTTCATCCCGAATGCCAGCGCAAGCCTTGCGACCGCCTGCCCGATCCGGCCCAGGCCGATGATGCCCAGCGTCAGGTCCTGCAGTTCAATCAGCGGAAAATTCCAGTAGCAGAAATCCTCCGATGCCGACCAGTCGCCCGCGTGCACACCGCGGCTGTGATCGGCCACGCGCTGCGTCAGGTTGAGAATGTGCGCAAAGACCATCTGCGCCACGGAGGCCGTCCCGTAGTCGGGGATGTTTGTCACGATGATCTTTCTTTCGCGCGCGGCGTCGACATCCACCACGTTGTAGCCGGTGGCCAGCACGCCGATGTATTTCAGGGCCGGAAGTTTCCGTATCGCATCGCCGGACAGGACCGTTTTGTTGGTGAGAATCACGTCCGCGCCGGCGGAGCGCTCAGGGACCATTTCCGGCGGTGTCCGGTCGTGGATATGACACTCGCCCAGCGCATGGAGCCGTTTCCAGTCCAGATCGCCGGGATTCAGGGTGAAGCCGTCAAGAACAACAATCTTCATTCCGCGCCTACTTTACAAAGTATCCCGACACACGCCATTCCCCGTCGTCCTCCTTCATGGGGGTGACGGTTTCAACCGCGTTTTTCTTTCGGGCGAAGGAGGTTTTGAACTGGATCACAATATAGTCGCCGTCCGGAACGCCCGGCAGGCTGGTAAAATGCCGGGCGGACTTGAAGTCGCGCGAAATGATTTCCCCGAGCGGGGCGCGCCCGGAGGTCATCATGCCGGCCCAGTCGCTCTCCGCGACCGCGCCCTGGAAATAGGCGGCGGCGTTTGACCAGCTCGCGGCATAGGCTCCGCTGTCCACTTCCTGCAGCCATGCCTGGGCGGCGTACATGGCGGCGGCCTCTTCCGGGTGGCGCGGCCGCGCGCAGCCGGCCAGCAGAATCAGCGCAAGTGTCACCATCATATTTTTCATCGCAGGCCTCTGTGCTTAAAAGTTCCAATGTCTGGAAGTTTCTTCGCAAAAAGTTCCAATGATTGGAAGTTTTTTCCAGAAAAGTTCCAATGATTGGAACTTTTCATGCGGTGAACCAGACTTCCGCATTCGCGCATTCGCGGACCGCCGCGCCGGCGGGGATGGTTTCGGGCGCCGTGCGAAGAACCTCCAGCATGACGGCCTTGTCCGCGCCCGCGACAAGAAAGACGATCTGACCAATGTTCCGCATCATCGCGGGCGTAACGGACACGCGGTCGAAGTCGCCAATGCGCTCCACCGGGATTGCAAAATATCCGGTTTCACTGCGGGCGTCTTCCAGCGTGAACAGGGAAGCCGTGTGCCCGTCCGACCCAAGCCCCAGCAGGCCGAACGGAAACTTCCCGCCCGCGCGGTGGAAATCTTCGAGGCGCGCGCCGTATTCGGCGGCGGCCATCACCAGCGGATGCGAAGTGTTCACGCGGATAAAACGGTCTTCCGCGGCTCCGGCTTTCACCAGCAGCGGGGCGATGGCCCCCTGGTTGCTGTCCGGCGAGTCCGGAGGCACCATGCGCTCATCGCTCAGGAAGAAGTGCACATCGGGACTCACGCGGATTTTGCGGGAGGCCAGATCCCGATAGACCGGCAGCGGGGTTCTGCCGCCGGACAGCATGATCGCCGACGGGCCCCGGGCCGACTCGATCACCTGCTGCAGTTTCTGGCGGACCCTGCGCGCAAGGCTTTTTTCGGTTTTGAATTCACGAAAGGTCAGCATGATTCACCAGCGCGGGGGAAATTTTGAAAGCATCTTCTGAATGCCGGCGGGGCCGGCCGAGCCGAAGGCATAAGGCTCGGGCTCAATCCGTTTTTCGTCTATTTCATGCAGCACGGGCGTGAACACATCCCAGGAAGCCTCCAGCTCATCCTCGCAGATGAACAGGCCCGGGTCGCCCCTGATCACGTCGAGAATCAAACTCTCATAGGCCTCCGGGATCAGCCCGTCAAACGCCGAGGCATAGCGCAGGTTGAGTTCCGTATGCTCCAGGTTCAGCCCCAGGCCCGGAACCTTGTTCATGATGCCGAATTTGATGGACTCGTCAGGCTGCACGCGGATGACCAGTTCGTTGGGAGGCAGGCCCTCCGGCCATTTGTCAAGGAACACATGACCGGCCGTGCGCTTGAACTGAATTCGTATTTCCGTCATGTTCCGGTCCAGCGCCTTGCCGGCCGACAGGATGAACGGCACGCCGGACCAGCGGCGGCTGCGCACGCGAAGAACCGCCATCGCATAGGTGGACGTGTTTGAATTTGCGGGCACACCCGGCTCTTCGCGATAGCCCTTCTGGCCGCCGCCGGCGGCGTACTGGCCCAGCACCAGATCCTCTATCGTCACCGGGAGGATGGACCGCAGCACCTTGACCTTCTCGTCGCGCACATATTTGGTCAGGCTGACCGGCTGTTCCATGGCCACCAGCGCAAGCATCTGCAGCAGATGGTTCTGCATCACGTCGCGAATGACGCCAATGCCGTCGAAATAGCCGGCACGGCCCTCGATGCCGATGGTTTCGGCCCAGGAGATGAACACTTTGTCCACATAAAGGCGGTTCCAGATCGGCTCGAAAATCAGGTTGGCAAAGCGGAGGGCCATCAGGTTCTGGATGACCTCCTTGCCGAGATAATGGTCTATGCGGAAGATCTGGCGCTCGTCAAAAACCGTTTTGATCTGCTGCGACAGTTCGTCCGATGAGGCGCGGTCCGTGCCGAACGGTTTTTCGATGACCACCCGCGTCCACGGCTGGCTTCCCGCGGGCCGGACCAGGCCGGCGCCGCCGAGGGCATGCGCGATGTCGTGGAAAATGGCGGGGGGCACGGCAAAATAGAAAATGCGGCAGGCCTCCTGCGGGCCCTCCAGTTCCCGCAGCGTTCCGTAAAGAGCCTGAAAGGATTCGCGGGAATCATACCGCCCGGCGCGGTAGAAGCAGCGGGCCAGAAATTCCGTCATGCGCTCGCCGCAGGCCTCGCCGGGCGTATAGCGGCAGGTGAGATGCGCGGTGATCATTTCGCGGAAGGCTTCGTCTGTCATCTTCGTGCGCGCAAAACCCAGCACCTGAAAATTCGCAGGCAGCAGATTCTGGCAGTACAGCGCGAAAAGCGCCGGGATCACCTTGCGGCGGGCGAGATCGCCAGATGCGCCAAGCACGATGAAACTGAGATTTCCATTCTGTGCATTCATGATGCGTGCATGATGATCTATTCAGGGTCCGTTGGCAAGCTCCCCGACACGGGCGGGAAATCCAGATGAAGGTCCATCCGTTCGATGCTCTCGTTCAGGACGGCCTTAAGGTTATTGACCCACAGACCATAATCCCGCCCGGCATGATATCGCCATCTGCGGTAATCCCAGTCCGCATAGTCCCGCAGATTTTCCGCGACAGCGTCAATTCGGGCGTTCAGTGACTCCGGGGTCAGCCCGCCCTCCCGGAGTTCCCGCCAGCGCGCGGACAGCAGGCCGCGATAGCGGGGCGATTCATCCTCGAGCCGCTGCATCAGTCCGCTGGCAAGCCATTCCCACTGGCCGGGGGCGGCCCCCAGCTCAAAATCCCACGGGACATGGAAGAAGAACGGCCGGTCGCGTTCGCAGACAAGGACTTCATGCAGAAGGAAATCGAAGGGATATCCGTTCCGGTTCTGAAACAGGTTCAGAAGGAGCTGATAATCCGCAAGATTGGGAATGTCCATTGTGCGCGCCAGCTCCGGTTCCCAACTCTCACTGCCCGGCTGTTCAAGAAACCGGCAGAAACTGCGGTAGGGGCCGGAGAATTCGCCCTCATGCCCGGCAGGCCGGCGCGCGCGCATGTCCGGAATCCGGGGATGAACGGTTTCGTGCCGGTAAATGATCCACTTGTGCGCATCCGCCGGCGGCGAGCCGCCGTTCAGCAGTGTTTCATCCACGCGGGAGGCCAGTTCATAAAGACCCTGATAACGGCCGTTCACGAAAACCTCGGCATGACGGACCTGCGGCGCGAAGCGCGGCGCACCTTCACCGGCCCAGGACCGGAAGAGATCATACGCCAGGCCGTTGCGGACAAAAGACGGATCCTGTTGCGAGTTCACCGCCAGCAGGACACGACTCCCGGATTCATCCAGAAAACCGTGCGGTTCGTCCATCTTCAGGGAAAAAAGCTTCTTCGGATTCCAGTAGCTGGAATTCCCGCGATGCTCCATTCCGCCGCGCGTACCCTGAGTTGCGTACCGGATTCGCGACGGGAAATCCTCACCGGCACCGCAGAATTCCACCGCCGCATCGGCGCGGCGTGATTTATCCAATTCATGACGGACATTCAGGAAGATCGCGGGAAGCGCAATGCGGCGCGGCATGACACGGAATGTCAGAACTTTCTCCACAGATTCGGTTCCGTCCTCTACGGCGGCCGTGAGCACCACCCGGACGGGACCGCCCGTAAAGTTCCGCGCGACATGGCCGGCATGGTCCAGAACATCAGGATTGGAACTGCTCCAGCGGATTTCAACGCCCAGGTTTCTGAGCGCGGCGAGGTCCAGCTGAAGCGGAGCCACGATGCGGTCAGGTGAAGCATTGCTTCCCAGCACCATGAACTCATCGAGGAAGCCGGCCGCCCTGCGGGCGGGTGACAGATGCTCCGGGGCGGGCTGCCAGATCGACTCGATCTGCTGCCGGCCCCGGGCCAGACGCCAGCTGATTTCCTTTCGGGAAAGGGGATTCTGCAGATCGCCCCGCAGGCATCCGCCATATTCCCCGACAACTTCATCGTACAGCAACTTCATCTCCGCCGAGGAAAGCGGCCACGCGGCGCGGGAAGCCGAGGACTCCCAGGACGGCCGGAGGGCCTCATGAAACGGGAGCCACCACTGCGAGGGATGACGCACGGCACCCATGCAGACATCCGGGAGATCACCCGGAAGAAGCCCCAGCCGGTCATGAACAGACCAGGCATAAACCCCCCGGGAAAGCCCGTTGATGCGCAGGCGGCACAGGCCGCCGGATATGGAAGGCAAGCCCAGCCGATGCCGGAGGCGGGCATCGAAAACGGGAAAAAGCCAGTGACCGTTTTCGGGCGGACTGAGCAGAAGGCGGCGGGCGCCCAGAACCTGCGCCCCTTCGAGCAGCTGCAGTTCGTAGCCCGGACGTTTCCCCGAATGGTATTCCCGATCGCTTCCGGAGAGACAAATCAGCGCGGGATAGACTTCTCCCCGAAACGCCACATGCACCTGCCGCGGCCGGGCCCCGGCCTGCGTGCGCCGGCCCGATTTCAAACTCCGATGGTGAGCCGCGATCAGCTCACGGCGAACCTTCCCGGGCAGAATCAGCCGGAGCTCATCAAGGCGGCTGATGGCCCGCGCTTCGCTGCGGCCCCGGCGGGTCAAAGGCGCAAACACATCGGGCAGGGCCGCTGAAACACGGAGTATCCGCGATCCCGTCTGCGCCGCGCGCCATTTGAAACAGCGGCGGCCGCTCCTTCCCGTCCACAGCAGCCCCCGTTTCGCACGGGCGAGGCCGCGGATTTCCTGTTCAGAAAGAGCGCGGTTCCATACGGAGGCCTCATCCAGCCATCCGCGAAACGAATTTCGCGCCGCATACCACACGGGTTTGCCGAAGGCCATGTTTTCGCGCGGCATGCCATGGAACACGAAAGGCTCCCGGGCCATCGGGGAGCCGTTCTCGTACAGAATGATTTCTCCCCGCTCCGCATCCACCGTCGCGGCCAGATGCACAAATTCTCCATATCGCACAAACGGATAGGATGCGCGCTGCCGGCCGCCCGGAGTCGGCATGTCAAATGTCATCCGGCCCGCTTCCAGATGGAATCCCACTTGAACGTTTTTCCCCGCGCGATACCAGATGCACTGATCGGGCCGGCCTTCCGGCATGCGAATCCAGAAAGACAGCGTGAACGAAGAGCCGATGCGGTCCCATCTCAGGCGCGACTCCGCATATGTTCTTTCCCGGCCGTCGAACTTGCGCGCCGCGCCGAAGCGGCCGGGCGCCGACGTCGTGCCGGGACACAGGAGCGGATGACCTGTAATGAAATCGCAGGGCGCGGGCTCATCGAAAGTTATCAGATGCAGAAGCCCGCTGCGTGAAGCCAGCGCGCGAGAGAGACGCTCGCGCAGCCGCTGCTCCTCACCGGGCCGCCCCTCAAAGATCCATTCCGGGGAAACAAAAACGGCCAGGGCCAGATATGCCGCCGCGACTGCGGCGGCGGCCCATCGGACGGCCCTGACCGGTGCGGACGGCATCTCAGCGGATTCCGCCGGGGCGATCCAGAAACACGTGAATGGAATCCGCCGCGAAGGACTGTGTGATTTCCTCCTGCAGGCGCACGGCCTCGGTCTTCAAGCCGGAGAAAGTCACCTGCACACTGACTTTCCCGTCACGAACCCCCACGCTCTGAACGGAATGATGCCGGAAATGGGATTTGAGCAGTTTTGAAAGTTCGTCAGACGAAAAGGAACCGCCCGCGGCGGCTGTCACGACAAGCAGTCCGTCGCGCTTCAGAAACCCGAGAGTCCGGAACCAGCGGGCCAGCACCAGGCTGGCCGCGGCCAGAACATACAGTACCGCCAGGAAACCGAAATTGTAGGTGGCGGCGGCGACGGATGACGCGATCACAAGCATGATGAAGCCGACTTCCTCCGGCTCCTTGATCGGGGTGCGGAAGCGGATGATGGAGAGAGAGCCCAGCAGTCCCAGCGACAGCGGAATGGAAACCTGGATGCAGATGAAAAGCGTTGTGACGGCCAGCCCCAGCAGAGGAAACGATCGCGCCACCTGGCTGCCGGTTCCCCGGCTTTCATAGAAGCACCGGTACAGCCCCATGGCCAGAAACGAGGCCAGAAGCGCCACGAGCAGGGCGCCGGCAAAAACGGCGAGGTTCAAGTTTTCGGAAATCTGCTCATACGCGGACAGCGCGTCAATCAGGCGGATCTGCTTCATAATCTAAATGCTCCCTTCCATACGCATTTCCATAAAAAGTCCATACTTCGAAAAACTCTGCATGCGGAAACCCAGACGCATCAGGGTCTCTCCCCATGGCCATTCGCGGGCCGCAGGGGCCTTGGCCTCGCAGACAATGCGTTCCGACCCCAGCGGGGCCTCTCCCGAAAACAGGTCTGTGTTTGCCCGCAGCGAGCAGATGTCCGAATCGAGATTGATCCTGGCGCCGGTCCACGGACACACATAGCGGCGGCGGCGGTACCGGATGCCGATGGTCGGCACGAGTGCATCGGTAAAAGGCAGGCCTGCCGCCATGGCCGCACCGCGCAGCAGGTCCCGGAGAGCCGGATCACGGAGCCGCGCGCGGCAAAGCAGTTCTTTGTTTGCGCGGAAGGCGACGTGCCGTTTTTCCCGCAGGGCGCCCATGCGGTCCTTCACATCCAGAAAAGCCGGGATATCTCCGCAGCCCGTCGGCGGAATGCCTTCGGCATACCAGCGCAGGCGCACCTTGCGCTTGTACGAGTCCCCGTTGACCTTTTCCCAGTAGCTGGAGAAAAAATCATCGTCAAAATAAATGCTTTCGACAATTCCCTCCGGATGCTCCGGATCAGGAAGGCAATGAAGGTCCAGCGCGGCCTCGGCCGCCGCAAGGGCTTCCGCCGGCGCCACATATTTCAGCTCGCGCACCCGCGCCCCGCGCGACTCCTCGCTTAACTGGAACATTCCGATCGTCCTCACCTGCCCGCGCATCGCTTTTCAGAGAGGCCGGTCACACGCCATCTGAACCGTGCCTGAACGGGCCACTTGATGGTGGACAGGCTGCCAGAGCGGACGGCGCCTGTCAAGCAGGGCGCTCACTTCGCGCGGGCGGGAGGATCCTCCTCGTTGAGCATCCAGTCGAATTTGAGCCAGGAGATCGAATAATCGCCCGTCAGCAGGAATTCACGGGTGGCGCCGTTGACGTGCGACGCAATGAATCCCAGCATGGCGCGGTCGGCCGGTGAAAAATCTCCGGCCGTGATGATGTCGGAGTAGCGGCTGATGCAATCCCCGCACAGCTCCTTGAAAACAGGCGAAAGCCGGATTCTTTTTTTCCCGACGCTGACCTGGAAGTTCCGCAGGTCGCGCAGAAAGTTTTCGGTCTGGTCACGAAGCTGTTCGGGAAGTTTCTCCGCCGTATAGGCCTCGGGCCGGAGCGGCGGGCTTCCCTTCGCGCCCTTGACCAGCGCCATGTGGACGCCGGGTTCATCGTAATAGCGCCGAAGCTCCTCTTCCAGCGAGTCAAGGGTCCGGTCGCGGCCCAGCAGGCGGACGGGGATTTCGTCGAAGAATCCATCATAGCGGCGGACGCTTAATCCCTTCTGGAACCATCCGTTCGTCCTGAACAGCACATGCCGCTGCCGGGAAATGATCTGCAGCACGCGGGCGTTGTAGGCATTGATCAGGAACGCGAGCCGCTCGGCCTCGGGCCACGCGGCGAACTCGTCGAGGGATATTTTCTGCATGGCCTCGATAACTTCGTCCAGCGCCGACTGGCCGGCCTGAAGTCCCCAGTAGTTCACCATGCCGCCCGGTTTAACGGTTCGGCCGAGAAGGCGTGAGTATTCGCTGAAATCAAAAGACCCGGCCGATGCCGCGGACGCCGCCAGCAGAATGCCGAGGAACAGCCCCGCCGATTTCATGCCCGCCTCCTTTTCAGAAGGAACAGCTCGTCTGCCCCTTTTTCATAAGATACTGCTGATGGTATTCCTCGGCGAGCCAAAAATCAGAGGCCGGTGAAATTTCGGTGACGATCTTTTTCCTGTTTGCTTGCTGCTGCTTTTCGAGCGAGGCCCGCGCGGCCGCCATTTGTCCGGGCGAGTGACAGAAAATCACGCTTCGGTACTGCGTTCCGCGGTCCGGGCCCTGCCGGTTGAGCTGTGTGGGGTCGTGCATGGCCCAGAAGGCGGCGAGCAGTTCTTCATAACTGACTTTCGCGGGATCGAACCGGACCTGGACCACCTCGGCATGGCCGGTTCTGTCGGTGCAGACCTGTTCATAGGTGGGGTTCTTCACCGTGCCGCCCATGTAGCCCACGGCGGTGGAAACCACGCCCGGAAGGCGGCTGAAGAGGGCCTGCGGCTTCCAGAAGCAGCCGGACCCGAAAGTCGCCGTCTCAAGGGTCCGGCTGTCGGCGAACAAATAGGCGAATTCGCCATACCCCTGCGCCTCCAGTTCGGCCGCGGGAACAAACCGGAGTGACGCCGAATTGATGCAGTAGCGCATTCCGCCGGAATCTTCCGGCCCGTCGTCAAACACATGACCCAGATGCGAATTGGCCGAAGAGGACCGGACTTCGGTCCGCTTCATGCCCAGTTTGAAATCCGATTTTTCAACAACGCCCTCCGGTTTGAGGGGTTTGGTGAAACTGGGCCAGCCGGTGCCGGAATCGAACTTGTCGCGCGAGCTGAAGAGCGGCTCGCCCGAGACCACATCCACATAGATGCCGTCCTCGTGATGATCCCAGTAGGCATTCTGAAACGGGCGCTCGGTGCCGTCCTGCTGCGTGACACGGTACTGTTCGGGGGTCAGCATTTTCTTCAATTCGGCATCGGTTTTCGGATTGTCGCGCTTCATGGGTTTGGATCCTCCGCCGGGGTCGCCCGTCAGAATCACAAGCCCGGCCAGGAAGGCCAGGGCGGCCGCCGCCATTGTTCTTGCGAATATTCTGACCGTCTTCATGTTCTCTTTACTCCTTTAAATATCCCCCATGGAGCGGGAATATTCAAACGGGTGGAGAGAACCGTCTATTCTTCCATTTCCCCGCCCCACCAGTAGGCGCTGAGCAGCGCGGTGAGGCCGGCCACAAACGCGGCGTGATCCGTGTTGTCGGGGAAGGTCAGGGAACAGGCGTCCGCGCAGGTGATGTAATCGCTGTACAGCGAACGGAGGTCCCTGATCTCGCGGTCGGGCGAGCCCTCGCCCCAGGTCAGTATGGCATGAATGACCTGATTGCGGTATTTGCGCAGCACCATGGCCAGCGTGCGGGTGGCCCGGTGCGACTTGGGCCGGCGCGGCGAAGGATAGCGCGCATTCGAAATCAGCCGTTCCAGGTCGGTGGCAATGGTTCCGGCCGTACATGCGGAACCCCGGTTGTGAATCCGCATCCACGGCTCCGTGATCCTCCAGACCGGCTTGCTGCCGTCCTTGCGGCGAATCAGGATGGAAAAATACTGCGACGGCTCCCGCCGGTCGTCCGACTCGCACCATGCCTCCCGCAGCAGGCGGGCATGACCCCAGCGGAAGAAAGGCTTGTCGGCCTTGGGATCATAGATCACAAACTGAGACTTGCGCTCCAGATAACCGACCACGGCCACCCAGTGTTCAAAATCGTTGACGAGAAGAATGGCTGGACCGGCCCCGGTCAGGTGGCCAAGCACATTCCGAAGGAAGACATGCCCCTCATCGCGGCACGGGATCAGAATCTGCTCGGTCATGGCCGCGTACTTTCTGGCGGCATGGGCCAGCTCTTTTTCATCAAGGCCTTCCTTGAAAACCTTGTACGGCTTTCCGGCCGCCCAGGCCACATCGCGCTGCGTGGCCTCAATGCCCAGCATAAAAAGGCAGCTTGCCAGACTGCATGGTCCGCAATGACCAGGCTCCTGCATCACGGCAAACGGACTGAACTCTTCACTCATCGGAAACAGCTCCTTCTTTCCCTTTCATGGAAAGAAATTCAAACGGCCATGCATTTTGCGGCATTGGCCGGACAAAAAGCAAATGCAAAAGAAAAAAACCGGAATTCACTCCCGGAAAAGGTCTTTTTTGCTTGACTTAACTCATTTTCAATCAAACTGTTACAAAAACAGTCTCCACTGATCCAGTTTGACCCCAAAACGGCCGAAAATGCTCAAAATTCGTCGTTTTTTGTGATTTTTGGGCATTTTTTGACGATTTCTCGGCATTTTTGGCATTATTGGGGCTGATTTCGAGCCTGGAAAACGGATTTTTCCTGTTTATTATCAGTTTATCATCAATTGTTTGCCATTTTTTCAGAGCCCTCATGCCTTGACATAGCCGTCTCATTTCCAGATGCTGGGTTTTGGATATGAAATCGAGTGAAAATAACGGCACGCGGCGGGGGGCATCCGGCCGGCTCGCGGCGGACGAGCATCCGCATGCGCCCCTGCTCCCTTCCCGGCCTCGCCGGGAAAGCAGGCACGGGAAAACCCGTGCCGACCCCTACGCATGGGCGGCCAATGCCGGCGATCCGGAACTGCGGAATTTTCTGCGCGCTTCCAACCTGCACGCGCGGCAGAGTCTGCGCCCCTTCAGCGGTCTGAAACGCCAGATTGAATCCGAGCTTCGCGCGCTCACGCCGACGCTGGAGGGCGGCGCTCCCTTCCGCTTCGGCCGGCATGTATATCATTTCATGCATCCCGGCGATCGCGATTACCCCGTCCTGCTCCGGTGGCCCCTTCATGCGCCGAACCGCACTGAAACAGTCCTCGACATCAATGTCCTGGCCCGGGGCCGCAGATTCCTCGCCGTTCCCCACTTTGCGCTTTCACCCGATGAACGCCTCCTTGCCTATGCCGCCGACACGACCGGAAACAGGCGCTATCGGATCCATGTGCGCGACCTCGGCACGGGGCGTGATTTGCCGGACATCATCCGCAATGCCGACTGCTTTTTTGCCTGGAGCCGCGACGGGAAAACGCTGGTGTACTCCGCGCTTGATCCCGTAAACCAGCGGCCGGCCGCCGTTCGTCTCCGCACACTCGGAAAAGCGGCGCGAACGGACAAAACCCTCTACACCGAATCGGATGAGGAATTTCGCTGCATTCTGATGCCGACCACATCGGGTCAGTATATCCGCATTGTGTGCTTCTCCGCGGACACCGAACAAACCCTTCTCCTGAAGGCCGACCGCCCCCTTGAAAAGCCTGTTGCCGCGGCCCGGCGGACTCCCCGATGCGTGGACGATGTGGATCACGGCGGCGGGCTCTTTGTGATCAGGACCAACCGCCGGCGATCGGAATTTTCACTGTTCACAGCCACTCTTCCCGACCTGGCCAAAGGCCGCTGGAGGGCGCTTGCCTCTCCGCGCCAGGGAACCTTTGTGGAGCGAATGAGCGCTTTCCGCGAACATGCTGTTGTGACCGAACGCCAGTCGGCCTGCCAGCGGCTGCGCATCATTTCGCTGAAGACGGGAGCTTCGCGAACACTGACTTTCCCCGAGCGGGTCGGCGAGGCCTGGGTCGAGCCGGTGCCCGGCATGAGCGGCACCTCCGCGCGCATAGGCTATACCTCGCTGGTGACTCCGCCCACGTTTTATGACTGCGCACTCAGGACAGGAAAACTGCGCCGCGTGCAGCAGGAGCTGACTCCGGGTTATGAGCCCGCCGGTTACGAAACCTGGCGCGAGTGGGCCACAGCGCGCGACGGCACGCGCATTCCCCTGACGCTGGCCGGGCGGCGCGAAAACCGCCGCAGCGGGAACCGGCCCGTGCTGATCTTCGCCTATGGCGCCTACGGCACGAACATTCCGCCCTGGTTCAATCAGGCGCGCCTGCCACTGCTGAACCGCGGCTTTCTCTATGTGATGGCCCATGTCCGCGGCGGATCGGAACTTGGAGAAGCCTGGCATGCCGCGGCCATGCGCCGGCGCAAGGGCGCTGCCGCCCGCGACCTGAATGACTGCGCCCGGCATCTGATCAGAACGGGCCGCGCGGACCGGAACCGGATCTTTGCTGAAACCCTGAGCGCAGGCGGCATCACGCTTGGCGGAGCAATCAACGAGCAGCCAGGGCTCTTCCGGGGCATCATCGCCCATGCGCCTTTTGTGGACCCGGCAGGCAGCCTGTCTGATCCCGATATTCCGCTGACCCTGTCGGAATATGCTGAATGGGGCAATCCGGCGCGGGCGGCCGACTGGCGCGCCATGTGCGCCTATTCGCCGTATGACAACGTCACACAGTGCCGCCATCCGGCGATGCTGGTCACCTGCGTGCTGAAAGATTCGCAGGTCCCTTTCTGGGAGCCGCTGAAATGGGTGGCCCGCATGCGCCGCGCCGACCGGGGCGGCGGACCAATACTGCTTCTCACGCAGCACCACGCGGACCATTCCGGGCCCTCCGGTCGCACACGCATGATGCGCGAACAGGCTTTCGAGTGGGCATTCCTGCTTTCTCTTTGATAAACGAACGCGGACAGCAGCCGCGACAGGGCGCGGCCCTCCAGGATGTTTCGGCAGACGAATTTCACGGCGTTTTCTGCTTCAGCGCATTTCCCGGGCCAGGAGGTTCTGGTAGATTTCCAGGTCACGTTGCGAAAAGCAGCAGAAGATGACTTCCATCTCCGATTGATTATCACGCAGAAATTCGCCGCAGGTTTTGACGGCAATTTCAGCGGCGGCGGTCACCGGATAACCGTAGACACCGGTGCTAATTGCCGGGAACGCAATGCTCTTCAGGCCGTGTTCGGCGGCCAGCTCCAGCGAACGGCGATAACAGCCCGCGAGTTTATCCTGCTCTCCTGAATTCCCGCCGCGCCAGACCGGCCCGACCGCGTGGATCACATGCTTCGCGGGCAGGCGGTATCCGCGCGTGATTTTTGCGTCGCCGGTCGCGCAGCCGCCCAGTGTCCGGCACTCCCGCAGCAGTTCCGGCCCGGCGGCGCGATGGATCGCGCCGTCCACACCGCCGCCGCCCAGCAGACTGGTGTTGGCCGCGTTGACAATCGCATCCGTTTCCAGCGTCGTGATATCTGCGCGCACGGCTCTCATCATTCTTTCCTGTTTGAACAGTTTTTACAAAAAGCGATCCAATATCAAGACGTTGATGCGGACTTTCGGGATTGATGGCTTCAAAATACCCGATCAGGCTTTATTTTTGCGGGGGGGCAGTGTAGATTGCGCGAAATGGTTGTGCAGCTTGGAAGAATAGTTCTGTTCACGGCGGTCCTGACGCTGGCCGGCGCGCAGTCCCTGTTTGCGCTGGCGCCGGTCACGGACGACGTGGCGGACCTGTACTCGCGCGCCGCGCGCATCGCCGTTCGCCGCCTGCCCCAGATGCACCTGAACCAGCAGCCCTGCAACGACTTCGTGGCCACCAACGCGCTTGAAACCTTCCTGACCATGCTGGATTTCGATCACAGCCTTTTTCTGGCCGAGGATGTGAGCGCCTTCCGCAGGGAGGCGAAGGATCTGGACAACCGCCTTGCCCGGGGCGATCTCGATTTCGCATTCAAGGTCTATGATCTCCTCATGGTCCGCCTGTCCAACCGCGTGGAGTTCGTGAACCGGATGCTGGACAAGGGCTTTGACCTGACCGTGGACGAAACCTATGCGTGGGACCGCCGCCATGCGTCATGGCCCTCCGGAACCAATGAGTGGAACGACCTGTGGCGCCGGAAAATCAAGAACATCTACGTGGGACGCGTGGCCGCGCGCCTGCTCGGCGAAGAAAAAAAGGCCGCCGCGGAACAGGACGGAGAAGAGCCGGACGGGGATGAAGCGCTCGACGAGGAGCTCGATCTGAGTCCGGAGGATTTCATCCGCAAGCAGTTTCAGCAGCAGATCACGGTCTTCAATGACAACGACGCGCACTGGCTGCTCCCGCTCTATCTCAGCTCGTTCACGCGCATCTACGATCCGCACTCAGACTATATGTCCGCCAATCATGCCGAGGATTTCGACATTCAGATGAAGCTCTCGCTGGTCGGCATCGGCGCGCTGCTCTCCACGGAGGACGGGGCGGCAAAGGTCGAACGACTGATTCCCGGCGGGCCGGCCGAACTGGACGGCCGGCTGAAGGCGGGCGACAAGATCATTGCCGTTGCGCAGGGCGATGAGCCGGCGGCGGATGTGCTGCACTGGCCCCTCAGCAAGACAGTCCGCCTGATCCGGGGAGAAAAAGACACGAAAGTGGTCCTGACCGTGATCCCGAAATCGGACATCTCGGGAGCAACCACGCGCAAAATAGACCTGATCCGCGCGGAAGTGAAACTGGAGGACAGCGCTGCGAAGGGGTCCGTGGAAAACATCAACGGACTTCCGGTGGGGGTCATCCGCATCCCGGAGTTTTATGCGGACATCCGCGGGCAGCGCCGGGGCGACAGCGAAGCGCGCACCGTCACCCGGGATGTGCGCGCCATTCTGGACGGCTTCAGGACCAATGACATCCGCGGCCTGGTGCTGGATCTGCGAAACAACGGCGGCGGACCGCTTTACGAGGCCATGGAGCTTTCGGGTCTCTTCATTGAAAAGGGCCCCGTGGTGCAGGTGAAGAGCAGCCAGGGCATCAGCATCCTGCGCGACCCCGATCCTGCGCTGGTCTACAGCGATCCGCTCATCGTGCTGGTCAACCGCCAGAGCGCGTCGGCTTCCGAAATCGTGGCGGCCGCCCTCAAGGACTACGGCCGGGCCGTGATCGTCGGCGACACCAAAACACACGGCAAGGGCACCGTGCAGACGCTGATTGATCTTCAGCGGTCGAAGCCCGAGCTGGGCTCGCTCAAGCTGACCACGGCGAGTTTCTATCGAATCGCCGGCGGTTCGACACAGATCGAGGGCGTGAAGACCGACATCGAAATTCCCTCCATGCTCGATTACCTGGAAGTAGGCGAGGAATATCTTCCGCACGCGCTGCCCTGGTCGCTGATCAAGCCCGCATCCTTCAGCCGCTTTGATCATCTGCAGGACATTCTTCCGGAACTGCAGAAGCGTTCCGAGAAGCGCCGCGCGGAGGATCCCCGCTACGCCGCCTACCGCGAGCTGCTGACCTATCTGGGCGAAAAGCGCGCCAGCAAGGAATTCTCGCTGAAACTGGACGACCGGCTTGCGATGGCCCGGCGCGAAGATGAAATGAGCGCCTATCTGAACGATGTCTTCCGGGATGATAACGAGGATGAGGACAAAGATGCGGAAGATGATGAAGACCAGGCCGACCTGATTCTGGATGAGACCCTGCTGATCCTCGCGGACCTGATCACCCTTTCGGAAGAGAAAAAACAGGTCCCGGATGACGCCCAGCCTGCGGCTGAAGTCGCGAAAGAATAAGAACCCCGCGGGCTGACCGCCCAATTGACCGCTCTGACCTTTCGCTCCTGCCGGACAAGCCGGCAGGGGGCGAAGAATATCCGCGCACCTATCGGATCGGGGAATTGACGGTCTTGACGCGGTAAAAGCGCTGCGGGCCGGCATCAAGATCATTCGTGACAGTAATCATTCCATCCACACCGGGCAAATCAACAGAGCCCGTCAGGTTGGACCACGAGGCGCCGTCATCCATGCTTTCACTGACCTGCAGCGTGTAATCCACCGGAACCTCCGACGTCCACGCGCATACCACCTCCGGCCCCTGAATCTGCATCTCCTCAATCGCCGTCTCCGGCACCGGGAAATGGCGTTCGAAAACGCAGGCTTTCCCCTCATATATGGTTTCCCATGGCGCACCAATCAACACTATGTCACCATTGAGCGATACGGCATGTCCAAACCTGTCCCAATCATCAGCATCTGACGCTGTTAACTGCGCAACCAATCCCCACGCATCTGGACCCGCTGCGTTGCGATGAAACACATATGCTGAACCTGAATCTAAAATACCTCCCAAATCATCCCACTCGGCTCCGATCAGAGCCAGATATTCCGCCACTGACACGGCATTGCCGAAACCGTCACCAGAGGCGCCTTCAGGGGCCAGTAACTTGACGACCTGCCCCCATGCGTTTGTGCCTCCCGTATTGCGCTCAAAAATGTATGCGGCTCCCCGGTAAGCGTTGTTGCCTGTTGCGCCTATCAACGCCACAGAGCCATCCAGCGATACTGAAAATCCAAAGTAATTCGATTGTGCCCCATCTTGAGGGGTCAGTTTCGTCTCTTGCCCCCATTCATTTGGTCGGCCCGGCCAGCGTATCACAGCGGCATTTCTGAACGCAAAATCAAAAAAATGGCATTTTTGGCACTTCTGTCCCAGTATTAATTCCACAGCATCAACTGGTTAGGCGGTG
>ENA-UPTA01002101-UPTA01002101.1-activated-sludge-metagenome-genome-assembly--contig:-NODE-2101-length-21049-cov-5.663761_pt1 | contig 21049 bp, 16 predicted proteins | sample MGYA00238184_ERZ773361 | MGnify/ENA primary metagenome ERZ773361 (study PRJEB29100, sample SAMN05720205) | activated sludge metagenome | isolation source: anaerobic digester from wastewater...
TGAACAGGAAATGCAGAAGCTGACTGCGCTTTCGAATCCTGCGGCGAGCCTGGCGGTGTTTGCCATGCCGGTCCGCGATGCTGCGCCGGCAGCAGGCGAGTGGATAGTGGTGTTGGATGATATCCAGGATCCTGGTAATATGGGTACTATCATTCGTACATGTGACTGGTTTGGGGTGAAAAAAATCATCTGTTCCGATGGTTGTGTCGATGTGTATAATCCGAAAGTAGTGCAGTCGAGCATGGCTTCTGTCGGGCGGGTGTCGGTGATGGAAACCGGTCTCGCTGCTTTTTTTCATGAATATCAGGGCCCTGTCTACGGCGCGGTATTCGACGGTGTCAACTATCATCAGCAGGCTTTTACCGCGCCGGGATGTATCCTCATCGGCAACGAAGGACACGGCATTGATGCTGAACTGCTGCCGTTTATTTCCCATCCGGTTACCATCCCGCGAAAAGGAAAAGCCGAATCGCTGAATGCTGCCATCGCGACGGCATTGATACTGGACAAGCTGCCCTGATCCTTATTTTCCGGTAGGTGCAGGCTTGGGCGTGTAGAGTTGCAGGGATTTTTTCTTTTCCGCATTTGGTACATCGCCATCCTGTCGTTTCTCGTATTCAATATTGTCGAGATGTTTCCATTTGCCTTTTTTCCATTCAAATCCTTCGTAGGTGCCGTCGGGAATATAGTTGGCAAAAAAGCCTTCCAGCGCGTCACCGTTCGGTGCCACGTGGTCGTAAATCACTTTTTTGTCCAGCGGACTGTAGTTCAATGTAGCAGAGGCTTCCTTGGAATATTCAAGAATAAATCGTCTGACCGTTTTGCCTTTCGCCAGTTGGATAATCGGTGCGCCGAACCGCGGCTTGCCGTCTTTGAACCAGAGTATTTCCATGACCTTTTTGGTACTCGCCAGACTGTTGCCGTCCCACCCGAAGATGGTGTAATAGCTGGTTTTTCCTGATTTTACAGTCTTGATGTTGTAATACAAAGCGCCTATCCAGTTGTTGTTGTCCACCATCACCTCCATTGGATTGTCGGTGAAATCGGAGTAGTCAATGAGCGGGAACATCTTCAGTGTGTCCGCTTTCATCTGTATTGTGCCGTAATATTTATAGGTGCCGTTGTCGTTCAGTACATACCACGTGAAGATGCGGAAACTGCCGTCTTCCGGATAGCTGACCCGCCACGGTAAGGTGGAGTCCCATTGATAGTAATAGGCATTGGGAACGCGCAGCGCCGCGGTCAGTGTTTTGATGATGCGGTAGCTGGCAATCGTGCGATTATCCTGCAACTGACTGTTAATCAGGGTATCGCCATAGATGCGGATGGAGTCTTCCATCGCTTTTATTTTCTGCGCGTTCTCAGGCGTTAACTGCGCAGCGGCGCCGAGTGCGTGCATTAAGAGGATAATCGTCAGCGTTCTTTTCATATTTCAGTACTGTGTCAAATTTAATACCAAAAATAAACGTTATTATCTGTAATATCGTATGTGAAATGCTGAATTGGTATAAATCTTGTTATTTACACCGATAAAATCACGCAATTGTTTATTTTTCGTACAACAAACAGACTATGAAACACCGAATACTCTTTGCGCTGCTGATATCTTCTGTCGCGGTGTCCGCGCAGCAGGTGCAGTGGGCCTCCCGACTCATAGATTTTTCTTCGCAATGGCGCGACAGTGAGATGCCGGAATATTCCAACCGATATGCGGCCACTCAGGTGCTTGGCTATCCGAATACAATGGTGTACGGCGAATCCGTGCTGGCCTGGGCGACCGCGAAAAGTCAAGCGGGCAAAGAGTTCGTCACTGTTGGGTTTGATAAACCGCAGATGGTGCAGCAGGTGATAGTGGGAGAGACCTACAATGCGGGTGCCATTAAAGAAATTATTCTGTATGATAATAACGGGAAAAGCCATTCCGTGTACGAAAACAAAAATCCCTATCCGGTGCAGAAATTCCTGGATTTGCTGACCTACATAAAAATCAAACCGGTTTATAATGTCAATAAACTCAAACTGGTATTGAATACGGATGCTGTTGGTGGTATGCAGCAAATCGACTGTATCGGCATTTCTTCTACCACACAGCCGTATCAGCCGGTAATCAATGTGCTCAAATACAGCGAGCCGCTGGGAATGCCCGAAAATCTGGGGCCGATGGTGAATTCTTCTTATTACGACCATTTGCCGATCGTGGCACCCGACGGACAAACCCTGTATTTCGCCCGCAAGTTTGCCGCCGGCAATACGGGCAAGGAACAGAAGGACGATATCTACTACGCGAATATGATGCCGAACGGCAAGTGGAACAAAGCGTTGAACATCGGCGAGCCGCTGAATACGGATATGCACAACTACGTTTGTTTTGTGAGTGCCGACAATCAGCGGATTTATCTCGCGAATAAATACAAAAGCAAAGAAGGTGGCGTTTCGATGAGTACACGCAAAACCGACGGAACCTGGAGCAAACCCAAGGCGCTGAATATTGCCAACTATTACAACGACAACGAATATTCCTCGCATCATCTCAGTATGGATGAGAAAGTGATGCTGATGTGCGTGCAGCGCGCTGACAGCTACGGCGATCTGGATATTTATGTGTCCTTCAAATATGCGGACGGCAACTGGAGTGAGCCGGTCAATGTCGGTCCGGTAATCAATACCGTAGGGGCGGAGGGCAGTGTGTTTCTGGCGGCCGATGGTAAAACCATTTATTTCTCTTCTGCCGGACATCAGGGCTTTGGCAGTTATGATGTGTATATGGCCAAACGCCTCGATCAGACCTGGAAAAAATGGTCGGTTCCGGTGAACCTCGGCCCGCAGATCAACACGCCAAAGATGGATATTTACTACACCATCCCGACGCAGGGCGATTATATCTATTACAGCAGTGAGTTGTCCTATTACGGTCTCAATGATTTATACCGGATTAAATTGCCGAAAGAAATCCGTCCGGAGCCGGTGGACATGCCGGCGATGATAGCCAGTGCCGCCAAAAAATCCGAGGTGACTGTGCAGCCTGTGGTGACCAAACCGGTAACTGCTCCGCCGCCAGTTCCGGTGCAGCCTGCTACCACAACAACGTCCACTAAAGATGATTTGCAGCAAAAAATTGAGGAACTCAAAAAACAACAGCAGCAGGTAGTTCAAACTCCCGTAAAACAAGCTGTAAGCACCACACCACAGGTGGTGGTAAAACGCGATACGGTGAATACAATTAAACCTTACGAAGCGCCCAAGCCGACACCCAAGCCGCTGACCGCGGAGCAACTGAAGGCGCAGGATGCCATTAAAAACAATCCGGCGATATCGCCGGTTGCCGATGACGTCGCCAAGCTGACACAGAAAACAATGACCACACCGGTGAACACCGCGCCGGCGCCTCTGGCGCCAACTCCAACAGTAGTGCCGGATAATTATATTTTACAGGAAGTGTCGCCCACCGCAGTGGTGGAACCGACCGCTCCGGTGCTGAAAAAGTCGGAAGCACCCGCAGTGGATGAGTATCAGCAGAAGCTGGATGAACTAAAAAAACAACAGGAACTGGCCAAAGTAAAATCGCCGGCGACGAATGTGTATTCCGCACCGGCAACGACTCAGCCGGTTTATACCAATCATTATCCCAATCCGTCCGCACCACTGCCTGCCACCAATCCGAAAGCGGATGAACTGCAGAAAAAGCTGGACGACCTGCGTCAGCAGCAGGCGCAGGTGGGACAAAGCAATACTTTGTATTCCAACCCTTACGCACCCAAGCCTTACGATCCGCAGCCGGTGAAACCCAAGCAGGAAGACCAGTTCGCACAGGCTTTTGACGATTATCAGCAAAAACTGGACGAGCTGAAAAAACAGCAACAAGCGGTGGTGAATACGCCACCTGCTGTCGTGAAAAAAAGTGAACCGGTGACGGTAGCATCCGCACCGCCGGCAAGCAGTGTCTATACATCACCGACAACAACACCAGCCACATCACCTGCTGTGACCACGAACGCGGCACCGACGGTGAATCCTGTAATCAGCAAATATGAAGAGAAGCTGAAAAAGTTGAAAGAAGAAATGGCGGCCATCAACAGCGCGGCTCCGGTGAATACACCTGCTTCGGTGGTATTACAGGAAAAGCCGGTGGCGCCGCCGGTAACAGTGGTAACACCTGCGCCGGTAGTAGCAGAAACGCCTGAGATGCCGGAAACAGCAGTCGTTGCGGAGCCAGTCCAGTCAACGCCGGTGGAGACAATCGTGGTGCCGGACTATTCCAAAGTTCTGGAGCGCGAGCAATTCCGATTGGATTCTATACAGCAGGCACAGAAGGCCGCATCCGAAAGCATGACCACACTGCTCGATAAAATGGGCAGCAGCAAGCAGTCGCTGGAAAAAGATATCGTGGATCTGCAGACGCAGCGCGATAAATTCAGCGAGGAAAAAGAAAAGCTAAGCAGTCAGACCGCGCAGTTATCCGGCGAAAAGGAAAAGCTGGAGCTGGAAAAGAAAAAAATGGATGAACTGATTGCACAGATGCAGGCAGAACGCGATAAACTGGCGGCGGAGAAACTGAAAATGGAACAGGATAAGGCCAAACTGGAATTACTGAAAAAACAACAGGAAAAGGAATTCTTCGCCTTGAAGAATGCCGTTGACTCCCTCTCCAAAGTGCAGCAGCAGGTAACGGCCAGTAACAGTCAGTTGCAGCAGCAATACGATTTGTTCAGCGTGCCGCTGGAAGTGGGCGCGGTAGCGCAGGTCAACAACATTTATTTTGTGGCGGATGCCGCCTTCCTGCAGATTCCGTCTTATCCTGAACTGGATAAAGTGGTGGCTTTCCTGCAGAAAAATAAAAACCTGAAAGTGGAAATCGGTGGACACAGCAATGGCCTCTGCGATGACGCGTTTTGTCAGAAACTGTCGACGAGCAGAGCCAAAACCTGCGTGGATTATTTAGTCAGCAAAGGCATTGCCGCGAGCCGACTGAGCTATAAAGGCTATGGCAAAACGAAATTGCTGTATCCCGATAAGCCCGGCAATCCGCTCAATCAGCGGGTAGAGATAAAAATTATCAGCATTCAATAGCGCGGATGATTTAAAAAATATCGGAATATCGTATCTTTAGGGCATGTCAATGGATGCTTTCGAAACGATTTTCACGCAATTCGGTCCCGCGGATGCGCAGGCCTGGAAAAATAAAATCATACAGGATTTAAAAGGTGGTGCTTTTGAGCAACTCATCAGCGAGCAGGAAGGCATTGAAATATTGCCCTTTTACACGCTGCAGGATCAGTCGCGCTATCAGCTGGATATTCCCGCAAAAGCCAACACATCCTGGCTGATTACGGAGAAAGTGAAAGTGCGGGACATGGCGCAGGCCAATCAGGAGGCGCTGAAAGCATTGCAGGCAGGCGCGCAGGCTATACTGTTTGATGTCGAGCATCAGGCGATATCGGCGGCAGATGCGGCGGCATTGACGAAAGATATTTTGCTGGAGGTGGCGCCCGTACATTTGTTGCATGTCCGACCGGAAGATCGTTCCGCGATAGAACAGCAGTTGCCGGGAACTTGTCCGCAGTTCATCGAAGTGCCGGTGCTGACTTCAACGGCAGAGGAGTTGGTGTATATTCTGCAGCAAATGCAGCAAACAACGGCGACGGAAGTGCAGGTATTGTGGAAAGCAGGTTCGCATTATTTTATGGAAATTGCCAAGTTGCGCGCCCTGCGCTGGCTGTGGCTGCAAGCCGGAAATGTGCTGGAGAAGCAGGTCGCCCTGACGATAGTGTCAGAAACGGGCTTGCAGCGACGCGATGCCGCCGATGAATATACCAATATGTTGCGCAATACCACCGAGGCCATGAGTGCGGTTGCCGGTGGCTGCGATGCCCTGATTATCGGCAGTCATGATATCAGCAAAGAAAATACGGAATTCGGCAAGCGCATCGCGAGAAACATACACCATATCCTGCAGTTTGAATCTTATTTCAACGAACTGGCAGACGCTGCCAAAGGCAGTTACTATATCGAATATCTCACGTATCAGCTGGCGCAGAAAGCCTGGGAGAGCTGGCGGAAATAATTGGCTAATCATCTAATTATCTAATTAACTCATTATTTCTTCCTCCATTCCCAAGGTGGTATCGCGCCGGGCACAGACCACAGGCCTTTTTTGTTGGCTTTGGCCTGTTTTTCCAATTGCGCGTAGTTCGCGTCTTTAGAATATTGCTTGAAGTGCCACGCATAGCCGGCCTGAAGCATCGCTTCATTCACGGATTGCTGGCCGACATACACTTTCCCGATATAGCGCTGATAGCGGTCTTTCTTTTGCTGGCAATATACAGTGACGGTTTTCCCGAAACACCACTGGCTGGCGTATTGCTTGGCGGCTTTCCCGAAGGGCTGCGATTTCTCCGGACAGTCGATGCCGTAGAGCCGCACCGTTTGTGCCTTGCCGTTGTGCATCACTTCAAAGGTGTCGCCGTCTTTGATAGCCACAACCTTGCCCGAAAATACAATAGGAAACTTCGTCGGCGGAGTGCCGGCCAGCAGGAGGCAGGTGAGCAGCAGCCATACGGCCATCTTTAAGCGTTCAGTTGTGATTCCGCGGTCAGCAGCGTCGTCAGCGCCTCCGGCGTGTAAGCACCCAGGTCGCCTTGTCCGTGTTTGCGCAGCGATACTTCCCGGTTCTGCACTTCCTTCTCGCCGATAATCGCCATATACGGGATTTTCATCATCTCCGCATCCCGGATTTTCTTGCCGATTTTCTCGGCACGCTCGTCCAGTTTCACGCGGAAGCCCTGTGCTTTCAGCGATTTCATCAGATCGGTCGCATAGTCGAGGAACTTATCGCTGATCGGCAGTATCGCGATTTGCTTCGGAGCCAGCCATACCGGGAAGTTGCCCGCGAAATGCTCGAGCAGGAAGCCGATGAAGCGTTCGTGCGTACTCAGCGGCGCGCGGTGGATGATAATCGGGAAGTCTTCCTGATTGTCTTTGTTGATGTATTTCAGGTTGAAGCGTTTGCCCTGCGCGAAGTCCACCTGATTGGTGGCCAGCGTAAACTCACGGCCAATCGCGGAGTAGATCTGAATGTCAATCTTAGGTCCGTAGAAAGCCGCTTCGTCCGGCACTTCCTCGAATGGAATGCCTGAACTGACGAGCACGTCGCGCACCATGTTTTCTGTTTCTATCCAGAGTTCCGGCTCGTTGATATATTTCTGTCCGAGCTTGGAGGGCTCGTGTTTGCTCAGGCGCATTTTGTATTTGTCGATGCCGAAAATCTTGAAGTATTTCAGGTACATCGCGTTCACGGCTCTGAACTCTTCTTCAAACTGTTCTTTGGTGCAATAGATGTGCGCGTCATTCATCTGCAGCGAGCGCACGCGCATCAGTCCGAACAAACTGCCGGAATCTTCGTAGCGGTAGCAGGTGCCGTATTCCGCCAGACGAATCGGCAGGTCTTTGTACGACTTCGGCATCGCTCCGAAAATTTTGTGGTGATGCGGACAGTTCATCGCCTTGAGGTAATATTTCACATTGTCCAGTTCCATCGGCGGGAACATGCTTTCCTTGTAATAGGGAAGGTGTCCGCTGCGGATATAAAGGGATTCCTTCGCGATGTGCGGGGTGCGCACGCGGGAATAGCCGGCTTCATCTTCGGTTTTCTTGGCTAGTTCCTCGATTTTTTCAATCAGGAAGCCGCCGTTCGGCATCCACAGTGGCAGACCCGGGCCTACTTCGTCATCGAAAGTGTAGATTTCCAGTTGCTGTCCGAGCTTGCGGTGGTCGCGTTTCTCGGCTTCCTCCAGCATTTTCAGGTAATCATCGAGTTCCTGCTGATTCGGGAAGGTCACGCCGTAGATGCGGGTGAGCTGCTTGCGCTTCTCGTCGCCGCGCCAGTAGGCGCCTGCCAGCTTCATCAGCTTGATGGCTTTGATATGTCCGGTGTGCGGAATATGCGGCCCGCGGCACAGGTCGGTGAAGTTGCCTTGTGTGTAAAAAGTGATGTCGCCGTCGTTCAATCCTTCGAGCAGTTCGAGTTTGTATTCGTCGCCTTTTTCTTCAAAATATTTTACGGCCTCCGCTTTCGCGATTTCCTGGCGTTTGTACTCGCTTTTTTTATTGGCGAGTTCCACCATTTTCTTCTCGATTTTTTCGAGGTCCTGCAGCGTCAGCGGCGTGTCGCCGGTGTCGATGTCGTAGTAAAAACCATGCTCAATCGGCGGTCCGATGCCGAATTTAATGCCTTTGTAGAGGGATTCAATCGCCTCTGCCATCAGGTGGGCGGATGAGTGCCAGAAGGTAGATTTGCCATCCGAATCATTCCAGGTGAGTAGTTTCAGGGTAGCATCGGTGTTGATGGGGCGCGTGGCATCCTGCACTTCGCCGTTTACTTCTGCTGCCAGTACTTTTTTGGGCAGGCTGTTGCTCAGCTGCCCTGCAATCTCTAAAGCAGTAATGCCGCTTTCAAAAGCTTTTACTGCACCGTCCGGAAAGGTAATCTGTATACTCATAATTGGTAGTGCGAAAATAAGCAGATATTCCCATTAAACCAATTTAAGTTATTGTTTAATACATGGTGACAGTGCAGCGCTTGATGGTCTGCAATGATGTAGTTTGTAGAGAGATTGTTTGGTAGGAAGATACACCATGATGCTTTTTATGGTAAATTCATGCCGGTTGGATGATTCATTCCTGACCGTATTTCAGCTTATGCGTACATTCACAGTAATAACCGAATATTTTGCAAACCACCCAAGGAATTTGTTTGCCGCAGATGCCGTGGGCGCTGCCGTTACCGCATTTTTGTTGTATGGTGTTCTCCGAAATTGTCCTGATTTTTTCGCGATGCCGCCAAATATACTGTGTTATCTGTCGCTGACAGCGGCGCTGTTTTCGGTCTATTCATTTTGCTGTTTCGCCATCATGCCGGTTCGGTGGTCGTATTATCTGCGTATCATCAGCATCGCTAATGTATTGTATTGTTTGGTTACGCTGGTGTTGCTGATCTTGTACAGACAACATATCACGACTTGGGATGTTGCCTATTTCCTGGGAGAAATAGCAGTCATTGTCAGTCTGGTGTTTGTGGAAAGACAAACCATTGCAAAGGCGTCCGCCATGCAGGAATAATCCATGCTTTGAAAATAAAATCCGGGAAATTCCTAAGGAATAAACTTGTAACCGATTCCGCGAACGGTTTCGATATGTTGTTTGCCGACTTTCTTTCTGATTTTTTTAATGTGCGTGTCGATATTTCTGTCGCCGACGATGATATCGTCGCCCCAGACTTTCAGCAGAATATAGTTGCGTTTAAACACTTTGCCCGGTCGCGAGGTGAGGAGCACCACGAGCTGGAATTCTTTTTTGGATAATTTCAGCGGCTCGCCTTTTTTGAAGATCATCACTTGTTCTTCATCAATTTCGAGGTTGCCGAATTTCTTGATTTCCTTTGGGGTTTCCTCTTTGCTGTAGCACCGTTTCAGCAGCGCCTTGATGCGACCTGCAAACAAACGGGAACGGCTGGATTTGGGAATAAACTCGTCGGCACCGGCTTCGAAAGCGCTGATTTGCGTAAAATCATCCGCTCTGTCGGCATAAAATGCGATAGGCAACTGCGCGAGACTGCTGTCTGCACGGATGTCCCAACACACTTCAATGCCATCGGCATCGTTCAGTTCGATATTCAGTATAACTAAATCCGGTTTTTCTTTTTTGATAACGGCGAGCAAGTCCTTGGTTTTGGTCACCTCCGTGAATTTGTAGCTGTCGGTCTTGAAGGCCTTTACGGTCGACTCAATACTACCTTTATCCTTATCTGCAATAAGAATATGGTATTTCCTGTTCTCTTGGCTTTTACTATCCATAAACTGTTTGTCACTGCTAATATATTCCATATTTCAGGGCTTGAGGGTGAGGTATGCGTAAACTACTTACAAAATTCACACAAATTACAACAATTAAGGTAAACTTTTGGTTTATTGTATGTTATTGATAATGAGTTATTTGATTGTATGTGCTAACTTTGGAATGTTTTTTGCTATCAATAGAATGTGTCGCTGAAATATTATCAGGCAGTGTATTCAGCCTGTAATATTTTTGCCTACATTTGAACTATTCGCCAGCAAAAACGTTTAAACTATTATGAAAAACAATCTCTTTTTATCGTATGCAGTAGTCACTATGCTGATGTTTACCGCAGTCAGTTGTGATGCCAGAAGCAGCAACGCTTCCGCCAGTATGGCGCAGGCAGCCAGCAATAAATCCATTTACGACTTTACGATGAAAGACATAGATGGTAAAATGGTGCCACTGTCCGCTTACAAAGGAAAAATTGTGGTTATCGTGAATACTGCCAGTCAGTGCGGCCTCACCGGACAGTTGTCGGAGATAGAATCGTTCTACAAAAAATATAAAGACAAAGGTATTGTGGTGCTCGGATTTCCGGCCAATGATTTTCTGGGACAAGAGCCGCTGAATGACGCGGAAATCAAATCTTTCTGTTCAAAAAATTACGGCGTTACGTTTCCGATGTTTTCTAAAATTTCCGTAAAAGGCAAAGATATGCATCCTTTGTATCAGTATCTGACGGAAATGGATGAAAATGGCGTGATGGATGCACCGGTGAAATGGAATTTCCAGAAATTCATCATCGGCAAAGATGGCAAGTTGGTGAATTCCGTGAATCCACGCACGACCGTGAATGACGTGGAGTTTACTCAAATCATTGATGATCTCCTGAAATAGGCAACATAGATTTCTTATATACGTGAAGGCTTGGTTTTTACCGGGCCTTTTTTTATTTTTAGCTATGCTGTTGCAACGTGCCATAATATTTCGTGCCAAAAGGTTGAAGCCGGATCATTTATTTGAGACGGAACATCCGCTGGATGAATATTTTTTTCATTTCAATATCGGCGCGGAAAAATTCGCTATCAACACGGTACATATCAAGTCGCCACAGCCGAAAGGAATGATTTTTTTTCTGCACGGTACGCTGAATCACATACAATACCATTTGCCCAAAGCCACCGTGTTTATTGAGAATAATTACGATGTCGTGATGATGGATTATCCAACTTACGGCAAAAGTACCGGCAAGCTGACCGAAGATTTGTTGCATGCCGTAGTGGAAGAGACTTACCGGCAGACACTGGAGAAAATCGGGCAGCCGGAACGGGTATATTTTATTGGGCGCTCGCTCGGCACCGCACTGGCGAGCAGGCTCGCGACGGTGTTTTCACCCGATGGTCTCGTGTTGATTTCACCGTACTACAGTATGCCCGATTTATTCCGTCATAAAGCAGCCAAAGTGATTCCTTTTAAGCGACTCAAATTTAAACTGGAAAATCATACCTATCTGCCGCAGGTGACTTGTCCTGCCTATATTATACACGGCACGGAAGACAGGCTTATTCCGATTTCGCTGGCGCAGAAACTGATTCCTTTTCTGCCTTCTGAAGAACATTTTATTACGGTGCCGGAAGCCGACCATTTCAACGTACACAAAAAAGCGATGTACCACGATTGGATGCAACAACTACTGCGTTGATATTTTTAGAAAAATCTGTACATTTGATTTAAAATGGATAGATTTGTCCGATTATTAAGCAGATTTAATAGCTATGATTCGCATTACCAAGATTTTTCATTTTGAAACAGCTCATGCCGTACACGGTTATATTGGCAAATGCAGCCATATTCACGGGCATTCCTATGAATTGCATGTGTGTGTCGCCGCGCGCGAACAACAGGAGGAATATATCGCGGCGCCCGGGTTTGTGGTGGATTTCAAGCAACTGAAACAATGGGTGCAGGCGCATGTGGTGGAATTGCTGGATCATAGTCTCGTCTTATCGCGTGATTACATAGCAGCGCATCCGCACTTGCAGACACATACGAACCTGTGTATTTGGGAAATGGAGCCAACGGCGGAAAATATATTGCTCTTTATACGCAAGCAACTGCAGCCCGTGTTGCCACCTGAATTGCAACTCGTGCACCTTAAACTCTATGAAACCAGAGATTCCTTCGCGGAATGGGTGGTTTAGTGTAAATTTCAATCCCTTCTGATAGTTAGCCGTCGACTTTTTGAAAAAAAAAGTTGAATTTTATTTTATTGAAAATCAATCAGTTGTAATTTTTGTTTCAAAAAAAATGAAAAATTTTTATGGAATTTTTGTGCTCGTGGTATCTATATAAGCGAAACCACCGAACGAAAAGGTTAACCTAGCGCGAAAGTAGAACGGCGGATTCAGGAATAAAAAAATTGATTTTTAAACGTAATTAAAATTAAAAGAAATGTCAGCTATCAGAAATCAAGTTCAGTTAATCGGAAACTTAGGTCAGAAACCGGAAATCAAGTCATTCGGCACAGAGAAAAAATTTGCTTCGTTCAGTGTTGCCACATCGGATTACTTTTACGACAAAAACGGGGAGCGTCAACAGCAGACCCAGTGGCATAACGTGGTGGTATGGGGAAAACAGCAGGTTGCCATCGTAGAAAAGTATCTGGATAAAGGCTCTGAAGTGGCCCTGACCGGGAAGATTACCTATCGCAATTATGAAGACAAAGCAGGTAATAAGCGATATATTACCGAAATCAATGTCAGCGATATATTGCTGCTGGGTAAGAAAAACTAAGTTATCCTGAAGTGCAGGCACTGTGAAAACACAGTGCCTGCCTTTTTTTATTGTTTCATGGCAGCGAGCAGTAAGTGTCTGTTAAAACAAATTTCCGGTTTTCCTGTTTTATAGAATATTTGTACCTTTAAAACATGAATGACATGGTGATAAACAACGGGCTGATTATAGAGCCAAATCCTACAATAGAACAACACTACCGCGAAATACTGACGCTGATAGGTGAGGATCCGACCCGCGAGGGATTGGAAAAAACGCCGCACAGAGTCGGCAAAGCGCTGCAATACATTACGCACGGCTATTCGCTGGATCCGAAAGCGATTATACAGTCTGCCATCTTCAACGAGAATCACAGCGAGATGATTATCGTGAAGGATATTGAACTGTATTCCATGTGTGAGCATCATATGCTGCCGTTTTTCGGAAAAGCGCATGTGGCGTATATTCCGAATGGAAAGATTACCGGTCTGAGCAAAATTGCCCGTGTGGTGGATGCATATGCCAGACGGCTGCAGGTGCAGGAGCGACTCACCACACAAATCTGCGATTGTATTCAGGAAGCGCTGGATCCGATCGGCGTGGCTGTGGTGATTGAAGCCAAGCATATGTGCATGATGATGAGAGGCGTGCAGAAACAGAATTCAACGACGACGACATCCTCCTTTACCGGAGAGTTTGAAAAACAGGCAACGCGTTCTGAGTTTGTGAAACTCATCAGTGCGCATCTGTCCTGATAAATGAAGATAGAATAAGCAAAAAGGCAGTCGTGTTTGTTAAAATCACGGCTGCCTTTTTAACATCAATTAGCATATTAAATAATCTTCATCTGGTTTTTTTAGTGGATAACTAACAGTAATTTTGGGAACCTGTTGCAATGCTTCTTCGTTGAATGGGTAACCTGCACGCCGGCGGATGTCAGCCGACAGGTGTTTTTAACCAAAAAGAAAACACGTATGAAACGTACCCATATCATTGCGCTGATTTTCATCGCAGTATTAGTCGCTTCACTTACCGTCATGCTGGGCAAGGGGTTCAGCAGATACGAAAGTTTCAATTCCTCTTACGCCAAAAAAGGAAAAGAATTCACTGTGGTAGGTGTGCTGAATACACAAAAAGAGATTGTTTACGAGCCTACTGTCGATCCGAATAAGTTTTCCATGTATGTCATCGATGAACAGCAGGTAGAACGCAAGGTGGTGGTATTCAAAGCAAAACCCCGAGATATTGAAAGGTCAGAAAAGGTGGTGGTAACGGGAAAAATGAACGGAGACGTGTTTGAAGCCACCGATATCTTGCTGAAATGTCCTTCCAAATACCAGGGCGTTGAGAAACAAGTTAACAACGGACGAAGCGTCGACATCTAATTCCTTCATTTCACCTTAATTCATTTTCATGAACATTCACGCAGTAGGGCCGCATATGTTATTGGGTAAAGTTGGCCACTTTCTGGTTATTCTGACTTTTGTAAGTTCTTTAATTGCCGCATTATCCTATTTTTTCGCCACCATTCACCGGCAGGATACCGCTAAATCATTCTCATGGATTAGTTTAGCAAGAAAAGCCTATATTCTTCATGCCGTTACAGTTATCGGTGTGATGGGGACTTTGTTGCTGATTATTCACGGACATTATTTCGAGTATAAATACGCCTGGGATCATTCTTCTAAAACGCTGCCGCTGTATTATCAGTTTTCGGCATTGTGGAGCGGGCAGGAGGGCAGTACTTTATTGTGGATGTTCTGGCATGGAATCCTGGGTTGTGTGCTGATTTTCAGAGCAAAAGAGTGGGAGAGTCCGGTGCTGAGTATCGTATCCCTGGCGCAAATTATGCTGGGGTCCATGTTGCTAGGTATTTATTTCTTCGGTTATAAGTTAGGTTCAAGTCCTTTTGCGCTGGTAAAAGACACCATGGATATTCCCATTTTCCGGATGAATCCGGACTGGGTGCCCGAAGACGGTTCCGGTTTAAACCCGTCTTTGCAAAACTACTGGATGGTGATTCACCCGCCGACCTTGTTTCTGGGGTTTGCCGCGACGACTATTCCGGCAGCTTATGCCATCGCTTCTCTTTGGCAGAAGAATTATACCGATTGGGTGAAACCGGTATTGCCCTGGAGTTTGTTTGCGCTGATGGTGCTGGGAGCCGGTATCCTGATGGGCGGCGCCTGGGCATATGAGGCACTCAGCTTTGGTGGTTTCTGGGCATGGGATCCGGTGGAAAATGCCTCTCTCGTTCCGTGGCTGGTGTTGGCAGCTGGTATTCATACCCTGATGGCTTATAAACACACCGGCTATTCATTGCATGCGACCTATCTCTTTTTCCTGTTTTCCTTTTTACTGATATTGTACTCATCCTTCCTGACCAAGAGCGGTATTCTAGGAGATGCTTCCGTCCATTCATTTACAGATATGGGCATGAGCGGACAGCTGATTGTCACTGTATTGGTGTTTCTGATACCTGCGGTATATCTGCTGGTTTCCAGAACCCTGAAAAAAGAAATACCTTCAAAGGCCACCGAAGAACAATTGAATTCCAGAGAGTTTTGGCTTTTTATAGGCTCCCTGATATTTGTTTTTGCGGCTGTGCATATTATTGTGCTGACCTCTTTCCCTGTTATTAATAAAGTACTGAGTACAAATCTGGCGCCGCCGTCCGATATTAAAAGCCACTACAACGATGTGCAGATATGGATGGCCGCTCTGGTTGCATTAGGTTCTGCATTTACACAGTACTTTAAGTATAAAAAATCTCCCGTAAAAGATTCGCTTAAGCAATTGATATGGGCTTCTTTAGGTGCTGTTATTTTAAGTGCCGCATTTATTATTCCATTCCAATTGTACCGCCTCGATTACATCCTGCTGATGCTCTTCAGCTGGTTCTCTATTCTGGCCAACTTCCAGTATGTGTTGCAGGTACTGAAAGGTAAATGGAAAATTGCAGGCGGTTCCGTGACGCACATCGGATTTGCGTTGATGCTTGTAGGTATTCTGGTGTCGCAGGGACGTCAGGAAGTATTGTCTATCAACCGCTTCGGGATAGACTACGGCAGCGGATTTTCTCAGAAAGAAATTGAAGAGAATGTATTGCTGTATCAGGATGAGCCGGCTATGATGGGGAAATATCGCGTTACATATCAGGGCGATTCGTTTGCCAATCAGCATGTTTACTTTAAGGTGCGATATGAGGAAATGACCCAATCAGGGGAGATTAAAAAGACCTTTACGCTCTATCCGAATATATTGCTGAATAACAAAATGGGCAATAACCCGGTGCCATCTACCAGAAAAGTGCTCACCAGCGATTTGTATACGCATATCACTTCTGCACCGTTGAAAGAAGACGGCACGCCGGCGGATTCTATGGTGGAAGAAACCTATACCATCAGCGTGGGCGATACCATACCGGCATCCCGGTGCATGGTGGTGCTAGAAGGCATCAATCCCGATGCCCACATTCATGGATTTGATAAACTGCCGACAGATATTGCCATTGGCGCTACGCTGAAATTTATTTCACTGGATACTACCTATTACATCGAACCTATTTATCTGGTCAGAGAAAATGTGGCTACGAGTATTCCTGCTAAAGTGGAGAAGCATAATGTCCGTTTTTCCATGATCAAGATTTTGCCGCAGGAAAATAAAATGCAGTTTCTGGTAGAACAAAAGCTGAATAAATTCATTATTATGAAGGCTATCAAGTTCCCGTATATCAATGTGCTCTGGCTCGGATGCTTTGTGATGACAGCAGGTATCTATATGAGCATGCGCAAACGAATACAGGATAATAAATCATAACATACTGTGAGCACCTCCATCCGGAAAGTATCTTTTATAGGCAGTGGTAATGTGGCGACACATCTAGCCAAAGCGCTGCATAAAAGAGGCGTGGAAATAGGGCAGATTTTCAGTCAGCAGTGCGATAATTCCGAAGTGCTGGCCTGGCAGTCGAATGCGAAATATATCTGCGATCTGGAGGAACTGAACACGGAGGTGGATTTACTCATTTTTGCTATCAAAGACGAGGCAATCCGGCAGGTGGCACAATTTGTATATGAAAAGAATCCGACGGTAAAGGTGGTGCATACTTCCGGTTCTGTTTCCCTCGAAGTATTTAATGGTTTTGAAAACTCCGGTATTTTTTATCCGCTGCAGTCGTTTTCCAAATCCAAGAAAATTGATATCCAGGAAGTGCCGATACTGATTACGGCAAACAATCCCGTTTTCAAGGATGATCTGATGGGATTTGCCCGCCTTATCAGCGACAGAGTATACGAATATACCGATGAGCAGCGCAAGCATTTACACGTTGCCGCGGTTTTTGTCAATAATTTCTCCAACCATCTGTTCGCCATAGCACAGGAATATTGTACCCGCCATCAGCTCGAATTTGAAATGCTGCTGCCGCTGATTCGGGAGACCATCCACAAAATAGATACATTGCCTCCCAAAGACGCACAAACCGGTCCCGCTAAGCGTAATGATAAAGAGATTATTGAAAAACATATCGCGCTGCTGGAAGCAGAAGATCCTCAGCTGGCATTGGTATATCGCACACTCAGCGATTCTATCATGAAAATGTATTTTCCGGCAGACCAATAATATGCTTATTTTTGCATCGCGTAAAGCGCTTTTTTCCTATGAATGTACATCCTCAAAATACGCTTCAGAAGCTTGATTTCCCTTTTATTGTCAGGGAATTGGAACAATTGTGTTCCGGTAGTCTGGGGCGTCAGCTGTTGCAGCGCCAGTCATTTATCCGTCAGTTGGAAGAACTGAGCCGTCAGTTGCAGTATGTGAAGGAAATGAAAGAAATTGTGCAGCACGATAGCGCGTTGCCGCAGTACGGATTTAATGAGCTGACCTTTCTGCATAAGCTTTCCATTGAACACTATTATTTGCATGAATCGGAGTTGATAGAATTGTATTATTCACTCAGCGCAGTTGCCGAGTTGTTCCGCTATTTTACCCCGAAATCCAGGCAGATTTTATATCCTTTCCTCGCCGAAAAGATGAGCGCCTATTCCCTGGAAATGGGATTGATTGCAGCCATCACCAAGGTGATAGACATAGAGAAAGAGATAGTGAAAGAAAATGCGAGCCCTGCGCTGGCTTCCATTCGCCGTAAAATACAGGATAAAATCCAGGAAATCAACGCGGCATTCCGACGTGCAATACAGCATTACAAACAACAGAATTTTCTGGCGGAAACAGAAGAAACCATCCGCGACGGACGTCGGGTTTTGTCTGTTCGTTCGGAATATAAACGCAGTGTCAAAGGATTGATTACAGATGCTACGGACAACGGAAATATTACGTTTATTGAACCGAATGAAACGGTATTGCTCAATAATGAACTCACGGATTTACATATTGAGGAACGTCGCGAGATACAGCGTATTCTGACTGAACTGACCGCAAAGATACAGCCGCACAAGGCGATGATAGAGGAGTTGCAGGGACTGATGGCGGAACTGGATGTCATTCGGGCGAAAGCATATATGGCGGTGCAGTACAACGGCAGCATGCCGCAACTTTCAGAAGAGAAGGTGATTTACCTGCGTGAGTTTGTACATCCGGTATTGTTGTATCACCATAAGAAACAACACAAACCGGTGGTGGACAATACGGTGTTGTTGGATGCCGGCAATAGGATTATGGTGATTTCAGGGCCGAATGCCGGTGGAAAATCCATCGTGTTAAAATCGGTGGGATTGATACAATTGATGTTGCAGTTCGGAATGCTGATACCTGCCCGCGAAAATTCCGTGATGTCTGTATTCGATAATCTCTTCGTGGATATCGGCGATGAGCAATCCATCGAAAACGACCTGAGTACGTATAGTTCACATTTATCCAATATGCGCTATTTTCTGGCAAATGCCAATGAGCGCACCATGGTGCTGATAGATGAGATGGGTATGGGCACCGACCCGGCGCTGGGTGGCCCGATGGCGGAAGCAATTCTAGATAATCTGCATAAAAAGAAAGTGTCGGGTGTGATTACCACGCACTTCAATAACCTCAAGGTGTATGCCGCGCAAACTGCAGGAATGCTCAGTGGCGCGATGGCATTTGATACTAAAAAACTGCAACCGATGTATCAGTTGCAGACGGGGCAGCCTGGCAGTTCCTTCACATTTGAGATTGCCAGAAAAGCTGGTTTGCCTTCTTATATTATTGAGCAGGCGGAATCAAAAACCGGTGAAAATAAAAAAGTACTGGATGAGGTGTTGTCTGAAATTCAGGTGGAAAAGCAGTTTATCAAAGGCTTGCGTAAGAACGTGCAGGTAAAGGAAAGTCAGCTGCAGGACCTGACAAAAAGTTATGAGCAGCTGACCAAGGAATTGGAGAAGGAAAAGAAGCGATTGCTCAAACAATATGAAGCGCGATTGCTGGACAGATTTAATGAAGAAAGCCGGCAGTTGGAAAATGAAATGCGTGCCTGGAAAGAACAGAAGAACGAGAAAGAGAAGTTTCTGGAAGTACGCCGATACATTGATGAAAACAGAGAGAAGATAGAACAAAAACTCGAAGATGCGCCGGCTGTAAACACTTCTTTTTCAGGAGAGATTGCAGTAGGTTCGAAAGTGAAACTGGAAGATGGTGCAGAAATAGGAGAGGTGCTGTCTATCAAAAATAATACTGCGACAGTGGCCTTCGGACAGATACAAACCAAAGTGAAGTTGTCTGCTTTGCAGCCGGTGAAAGAGAATAAGTCGGCAGCAACGACATCCAAAAACAGATTTTCGTCTAAAATTCTGATAGAAAAAAGTGAATTTGATTTTAACCTCGATGTGCGGGGTATGATGAAGGATGAGGCTATTATCGCATTGGATAATTTTATGGACAAGGCGGTGATGTATGGTATTCATAAAATTAAAATCATACATGGTAGAGGAACCGGAGCGCTGAAACAGGCTGTTCAGTTTTATCTGAAAAAATATCCGCACGTGAAGTCTTATCAGCATGAAAGTGAGCAATATGGCGGCGATGGAATTACGTTGGTGGAACTAAAATAATTTCCTTTTTTTTTCCGAAAACCCTATATTTATATAAAATCTACTTAGCTATGACTAAGCCCTTTGCGCTTTTAATATATATCATTCTGTGGAGTCAGTTATTGCTGGCCAAACCATTGCAGTGGACTTCCGTTGATTTGCAGCAATTATCCAATCCTGCGGCGAAAATAAATACCGCTGGATTTCGCTACATGGAGGAAGATTATCTGATCATTCAACCATCGCAAAATGAGTGGAATAAAGTACAATCAGAGGAAGTGCAGGTGCTCTCCTATTTGGGGGATGGAATTTACTGGGTAAAAACTAAATCAGCGAATACCGCACGTCTAAAGCAGTTGTCTCCGATTGTGACGGGTTATCTGCAGCCGGAATCAAAAATATCTGAAGAATGTTTGCAACTGAGCGGCACTGTTCCGGTTACAATTTTGTATGCGAATACTATTTCTTTTCAGCAACTGAATAGTCTGCTGGCAGCTTCCGGCATATCCACCACCCTGCAAAACACCGGCTATCCCGGACAGTGCAGCGCGGAACTGAATGCGAAGCAGATACGTGCCATCGCGGAATTGCCTGTAATACTGCATATCGAAAAAAGCTATCCGCAAAAAAATAAATTGCTGTATGAAGCCGGTACGATGCTCGGTGTGAGTCAGGTGCAGGAAAATCTTCCCTACGGTTACAACCTGAAAGGACAGGGTATGCGTGTCGGTATCTGGGATGATGGTCCTGTTGGTGTTCATATAGATTTGCCTAATCAAAGAAATATTGTCGTTGATAAAGAAAGAAGTAATCCTGTATACTTAGCTCATTCAACAGAAGTGGGTAGCTGTATTGGAGGCAGTGGAAATATTTATGCTTTACAGAAAGGAATTGCTCCGCTGGCGAGTATGTATTACTGGGATTATCTGAATAATATTGTTAAAGAAGTTGAAGAAGCAAAAAAAATGTATGATATATCTATATCAAATCATTCTTACAATTTTGCAGCTACGAACTGTTTTCAATCAGGATTGTATATTGCCGACGCGGCAAATCTGGATGCTGTTGTAGCGGAAAATCCAACTTTATTGCCGATTGTTGCGGTCGGTAATTCCGCCTCTATTTGTGCTTCTACCGATACTTTCCGTTCCGTGGACATCGGATTTCAGGGATGTAAAAATGCCATCACAGTGGGCTGGTTGTTTGGTAATGAAAAGATTGTGGGCAATAGCGGCAGAGGCCCAACAGAAGATGGTCGTCTGAAGCCCGAATTAGTGGCAAAGGGATTTGGTGTCGGTGTAGCTGCTCCTAATAATAGCTTAGTTACGGTATATGGCTCTTCCTATGCTGCACCACAGGTGGCTGGTTTGGCGGCCTTGATGCAGCAACAGTATAAAAAGCAATTCGGAACCACACCGAACGGC
>ENA-UPTA01002103-UPTA01002103.1-activated-sludge-metagenome-genome-assembly--contig:-NODE-2103-length-21028-cov-6.840795_pt1 | contig 21028 bp, 18 predicted proteins | sample MGYA00238184_ERZ773361 | MGnify/ENA primary metagenome ERZ773361 (study PRJEB29100, sample SAMN05720205) | activated sludge metagenome | isolation source: anaerobic digester from wastewater...
CCCTGTTGTTCGATTAGAGACTTTGAGAGTTTTGGAAACATATCTTGCAATAAAAAAACCAGATTCAATATTGGAACTTGGCTGTGCAATTGGTTTTACCAGTATTTTCTTTTCAAGATACCTTTCTGAAAAAGGCTTTATCGATACTGTAGAAAATGATATTAGCATGGTAAATAGAGCAAAATATAACATAAAGATGAAATCTTTGGATAAAAAGATAAATATCATTTACGCTGAAGCAATGGACTATCTCATAAATATAGATAGAAAGTATGATATTATATTTATTGATGCCGCAAAAGGGCAATATGAAGGATATTTCGACATATGTTCAAGGCTTGTTAATGATAATGGTATAATCATTGCAGATAATGTCTTGTATAGAGGCATGGTAGCAAAAGGTGACAAGATCCCTCACAGACAGAACACCTTAGTTGAAAGATTACGTGGTTTTCTTGATAGGATTACAAAGGATGAAAGGTTTAGTACATCGATATTATCTGTTGGAGACGGATTATCGATCTCGGTAAAGAAATGAAAAAGATAGAACTTCTGGCTCCCGCTGGAAATATGGAGAAACTCAGGATTGCATATGCATATGGTGCAGATGCAGTATATTTGGGTCTTAATAAATTCAGTTTGCGTGATAAAGCAGATAATTTCAATTTTGAAGAACTTGATAATGCAGTTGAGTATGCCAGATCTATAAATAAGAGAATTTATGTCACTTTGAATATACTTCCAAAAAACAAGGACTTGGATGGGATTATCCACACTCTGGAACAGTTATCTGATATTAAGACGGATGCAGTTATAATTGCTGATATCGGATTAATCGAGCTTGCAAAAAAATATGCCAGAAATGTTGATATTCACGTAAGCACTCAGGCTAATATTTTAAATAGAGAAAGTGCGAAGGCTTTTTGTAAACTAGGTGCAAAAAGACTGATTTTAGCCCGTGAACTGTCACTGAAGGATGTATCTGATATTAAGGAAGCTGTTGGCAGTGAACATGAGATTGAAATATTCATACATGGAGCTATGTGTATGTCATATTCCGGAAGATGCCTTTTAAGCGCATACATGACAGGAAGAGATGCAAATCAAGGTGATTGCGCTCAGCCATGCAGGTGGAAATATGCTCTTGTTGAAGAAAAACGTCCAGGCCAGTATTTTCCTGTATATGAAGACGATTCTGGTTCATATATACTAAATTCTAAAGACCTCAACATGATTAATCATATTCCTGAGTTATTAGAAAGCAAAGCAGACAGTTTTAAAATTGAAGGTCGAATGAAGAGTTCTTTTTATGTTGCTACTGTTACTAAAGCATACCGTTCTGCTTTTGATGATTATATGGAAGACAAACAAAAATACTTATTAAATCTTGATGAGTACAATAAGATTGTTTCGATGGCAAGCCATCGGCAGTTTACGACAGCTTACAGTCTTGAAGACAATAAAAATTTTGTAGAAAAAACAAATGCATCTATGATATATACTGATTCAAGTTATATAAGGGATTATACATATTCCGGTTTTGTTGAGGACTATAACCGGGATTTGAACCTGGCAAAGATACATGAGCTGAATCCGGTATTCATCAATGACAATGTTATCCTTATGTCACCGCATAAAGGCATTTTCGAACAAAAGGTTAATTATCTTTATGATGAGGATATGAATCCGATAGACAAAGCAAATCATCCAGCAATGACATATTATATGAAAACGGATATTCCGGTGGAGAATGATACCATAATTATTAAAAGAGGTGGACAATGAAGGATTCTATAGGTTTTATCGGAGCCGGTAATATGGGCTCTGCATTAATAAAAGGTATAAAGAGAAGTAACGAGAAGATACTGATATATGAACGTTTTGCGGAAAAAGCGATGTATCTTGTAGATGCTTCAACAAAACTTGCAGATAGTATTGATGAAATTGTAAAGAACTGCACTGTTGTTTTCTTATGTGTAAAACCAGATAGTATGGAAGAATTGCTTGAGCAGATAAAAGTAATGAGAGCTTCAACCGAAATACTATTCATCACGATTGCAGCAGGCAAAAAGATAGAGTTTTATGAAAATATCATTAAAGAAGGAAAATTTATTAGGGTAATGCCCAATATGCCAGCAGCTATAGGTTGTGGAATGTCAACTATATATAAGGGAAGTAATGTCTCAGAAGAGGATCTTTTAAAAGCAGTAGAATATATGAATTATGTCGGGAAGACACTGGTTGTGCATGATGAATTTTTAATGAATATTACGACAGCTATTGCCGGTTCAGGTCCGGCTTTTATATTTTTATTTATAAAAGCACTTATAGATACAGGTATAAAAAATGGTTTATCGTATGATGATGCAAAAATACTAGCATGTCAGATGCTAATTGGTTCTGCAAAATATGCGATGGAACAAGAAAGCGATATGGATAAACTCATATCAAGCATCTGTTCTCCAAATGGAACAACAATAGAAGGAATTAACATGCTTAAGGCTCATGATTTTGAGAATATAGTTGAGAAAGCAGTTGTTGCAGCAAAAAAACGCTCAATCGAGATGAGCAGTTCAAATAGTAATAGTTGTGAAGTTGAAATATATACAGATGGAGCTTGTATTAACAACCCAGGTCCTGGTGGATATGCAGCAATTTTATTAATTAATGGTACAGAAAAAGAGATAACAGGTTTCAAGGAGAATACGACAAATAACGAAATGGAGCTTACAGCAGCGTTACAGGGAATTTTACAGCTGCAAAACAAGTGCAGCATAACCATTTATTCTGATTCAGCTTATCTTGTAAATGCTTTCACACAGGGCTGGATAGATACATGGAAAAGAAATAACTGGAAAAGAGGAAAGAACGAAGAGATAAAAAATCTAAAGTTATGGCAGTCTCTTGATGAAATGAATCAGAAGCATGATATAAAATGGGTGAAAGTAAAAGGCCATAGCGATAATGAATATAATAACAGATGTGACCGATTAGCAAATAAAACAATTAAGGATAATTCAGCTGAATGACAAAAAAATATATTGAGCAGAATAATTCGCCAGAAGCAGTATTTCTGTATTCATTATTAAGAACAGTATTTGAGAGGAATCCCAGACAAAGTAAGAAACCGATTTCAAAAAATCGTCTTATTAAAATGTCTTCAGCACTTAATTATGCATCAAAACAGAAACTGACAGCAATGAATGCTGAGATGTATCTTAAGAAAAGCCGTCATCTTGTATATTCCTCAATTCCATATAAAGATAAGTTAAACATCAAGGAAAACTGTTATGATGAAATATTTAAGAACATGGCAGTTTGCGAACTGTATTTGTTTAATAGGTACAATACCGGCAGTAATGAGTTACCTGATATGTTCATGCTATTTGATGATAACAGGAATATATCTAAACTGAAAAATAATACTGTACTTTCAATATACATGGAGACATATTTGAAAAGGATGGCTAAGGAGCAGATCCAAAAGCTGATTCCTTCAAATCCCAAAGACGAATTTCCTGATACAAGAAGAATGAAAAGAAAGTTTGTCATACATTTGGGATTAACAAATACAGGCAAGACATACCATGCACTTAATGCATTAAAAGAAGCAAAAAGCGGTGCATATCTTTCACCTCTGAGGCTATTAGCTCTCGAAGTTCAGGAACGGCTGATGCAGGAGAATGTATTGTGCAGTATGATCACTGGTGAGGAAGAAGATATCATACCTGGAGCAAGGCATGTGTCTTCTACAGTGGAAAAAGCAGATTATGAACAAATATATGACATAGTTGTTATCGATGAATGCCAGCTTATTCAAGATGAATCAAGAGGATGCTACTGGACAAAGTCGATTTTAGGAATGAAAGCTGCTGTCATTCATCTTTGTGCAGCTCCAGAAGCAGAAGATATACTTGTTAGAATAATAAAAGATTGTAATGAGGATTACGATATAATCAGGCATGAAAGAAATACTGAGCTCATATTTTCAAAATCTCCTTTTACGTTGAATAACACTCAAAAAGGAGATGCTCTAGTCGTTTTTTCAAGAAAGAGCGTATTAAGGATTTCAGAAGAATTATCCTCTTACAATAAAAAAGCCAGTATAATTTATGGTGCTTTGCCATACAAAACCAGAAAAGAGCAGCTTAAGTTGTTTCTAGAGGGAAAAACTGATGTTGTTGTAGCTACAGATGCAATTGGTATGGGATTGAATCTGCCTATCAAAAGAATAGTCTTCTTGGAAACAGAAAAATATGATGGTAATACTACAAGGCCTTTAGTTCCTTGGGAAGTAAAACAGATAGCTGGTCGTGCAGGAAGAAGGGGGATATATGAGAAGGGATATGTATCTGCTATTTCAGATACTGAAATGATAAAAAAGTACCTGACTGTTCCTAACACTGCAATAGAGTATGCTTATCTTGGATTTTCTGATATCCTGCTTGATATTGAATGTGACATAACTCAGACATTAAGAGTATGGAAATCTATACCAACTGGCGGCTTTTATGTTAAACAGGATATTTCAAGAGTATTGAATTTGTGTGAGCAGATTAGGAAAATTTATGAAGGTTTCAATAAAAAGGAATTACTGAAACTTTCGTCAATACCCTTTGATGAAGAGAATAAGGAAGTTATGGGGCTTTTTAAGCAATATACTATGTTGTACTCATATTCTCAACAAATATTCAAACCAAAAATATCAGCTTATACTCTTAACGCCTTAGAAGATTATTATAAATGTTTGGATCTATATTACTCATTTTCAAAAAATATGGGATATATACCGGATCTTCAGTGGCTTAAAGAGACTAAACTGATTATAGCAGAAAAAATAAATAAGGAACTGATTTCTCGATCTTCATATATCAAGAGAAGATGCAGTTGCTGTAATCGTCCTCTGAGCAAAATTGATAAGACAGATATTTGCAGGAGCTGCATGAAAACTTTAAAAGAGGTTGATTTTGAACTGTATAAATCATAAGATATGTTAAGAGGATTTTTTAGAAGAATTTGCATTGGAGTGTAAATATGAAAAAAGCATTAATTATGTGGGGCGGATGGTTAGGACATGAACCTGAGCAGGTAGGCAGAATTTTTCAAAAAGTTTTGGAAAATGAAGGGTTTTCAGTAAATAACACGAATAAGATGGATGTACTGAATAATTTAGAGGAATTAAGAGAATATGATTTATTCATTCCGTTATGGACTATGGATGAGATAAAAAAGGAACATGTAGATAATGTATCGGAAGCTCTTGGAAAATATGGCACAGGAATGGCAGGCTGCCATGGTGGTATGTGTGATGCGTTCCGTCAAAGTACCAAATGGCAGTTTATAACTGGTTCCCAATGGGTAGATCATCCGGGAAATGATGGAATAGAATACACAGTCAATATAAAAAAATCATCAGATTCAGAAATTGTAAAAGGTATGAATGATTTTAAAGTGGTGTCAGAACAGTATTATGTTCATGTAGATCCAGCAGTTAATGTGCTTGCAACAACAAGATTTCCAGTATTTTCCGGATATTATGAGACTAACGGCTGTGTTGATGTTCCAGTTGTATATACAAAAAGATGGGGTGCCGCTAAAATTTTCTATAACAGCCTCGGCCATGTGGCGAAAGTTTTTGATGTACCTGAAGCATTGGAGCTTATGAGAAGAGGATTTATTTGGGCTTCCAGATAAATTTAAAATAGCATATAAGGGGAAACAAGATTATGAAAAGAGAAAAGATAAATGTTGGAGTTGTAGGATGCGGGAACATAAGCGGTATATATTTTAAAAATCTGACAACTGTTTTTAATGATATCTTAGAAATTTATGCTTGTGCTGATTTAATTAAGGAAAAGGAAGATAAGGCTTTATCTGAATATAATATACCTAGAGCAATGACTTTTGAACAGATGACAGCATGTGATAAAATTGATCTGATCCTGAATATTACACAGCCATTTAATCACTATGATATTTGCAAAAAAGCACTATTAGCCGGGAAACATGTCTATGTCGAGAAGCCATTAAGCCTTACATTTGAGCAAGGAATGGAATTGATTGAACTGTCAAAAGAAAAGAAGTTACTTCTTGGAGGTGCACCTGACACATTCATGGGTGCAGGAATACAGACATGCAGGAAACTTATTGATGACGGATATATCGGAGACATAGTTGGCGCGACTGCTTTTATGATGAGCAAAGGACACGAATCATGGCATCCAGATCCTGAATTCTATTACAAACCAGGAGGAGGTCCTATGTTTGATATGGGACCATATTATATAACTGCGCTTTTAAATCTTATGGGCGGAGTAAAAACTGTTACAGGAATGAATACGACTGCTTTTAAAGAAAGAGTCATTACAAGCCAACCGAAATATATGCAGAAAATACTGGTTGAAACACCTACTCATGTTTCGGCAATGTTACAGTTCCAAAATGGAGCGATAGCAAGCATTATAACTACTTTTGACTGCAAGAAGAGTGATCTTCCTCTTATTGAAATCTATGGCACAAAAGGAAGTATAAAAGTCCCAGATCCTAACTGCTTCTCAGGTCCGGTATTTTTAGCGACATCAGATGGTACAGGATACAAGGAGATACCGCTTACACATATATATCCTGATAACAGCAGGGGATTAGGACTTGCAGATTTGGCTAAATGCATTATTACTGGAGAAATTCCTAAAGCTGGGTGTCAGCAGACTGGTCATGTTCTGGAAATAATGTGTGCAGTGTTCAAAAGTTTCGAAACGGGAAAATACTATAAGATGAAAACCAGATATAAAAGAGCTGAACCAATGAAAAGAGACTTAATTAAAGGTCAGGTATAAGAAAATAATACATAAAGAATACTCAGTAAAATGAGTATTTTTATTTGTGTTTTATAGTTTTTTAAGCAAGAACAACATTTTCTCTTTGAGCTACAAGACAAAGCATTTCGTAAAATGGCTGTTTGCAATCCCATAACATCTGTGAATATAATGCAACTGGTAACCAGATATTCTCTTCAAATAAACCATCTTCTACCAATGCGGATATATTTGCATATCCTTTTGTCTTATCAGCAAGCTCACCTATAATTTGCTGGCACAGATGACCGTTTTTCAACCAATAACTCTGAATATAGTGCCATATTTCTTTTCTGTTATTTATTAAATCATTTGTCTTGCTCTGTAGAGTTTTTCCTAATATGTATGGTCCTTGCTGATGTTCAAAATTTGACCAGTCAAGACATATATGTCCTTTTAAAACTACACCAAGAGGCGAATTCTCCCGAAGATTAATAATACTTCTTGTAAATTCAAGCGTGCTGACGAAATCATCCGTCTTGTTAGGAAGATACTGATAAGGAAATGATCCGCAATCTTCCCAAATAATCGTAACTCTCTTATCGATCATCCGGATAAATTCTAGCTGGTTTCTTACGGATGTCGCATGTAGTCCAAAATATATATGTAAATCAGGATGTTTATCAAGCATGCACCCAGAAATAGTATTGATCCACTTAGTAACAGCTTGCCCTATTAAGAGTCCATCTCTAAATTCATCTTTGGTTTCAGTAAAGGATTGAATGTATATACCGTCTGCATTAAGGCTTGAATAATTATCTTCAAATTCTTTTAGAGCATATTCTGACCATTTGAGAAGGGAATCAGGGTCAGACACATCGAATTTCTTCCCCCAGCCCCATGAATAACCCCAAATAACGGATATATTGTATTCATGAGCATATTCTACTATTTCAGATGCATTAATAGGAGCATAATCATTCCATATTATTATCTGATTTAATCTTAGCTTTGCCATATTATCGATATATTTTCTGTAATCATATATTGTATGTCCCCATGTCCATAACCCACGTGTTTTTACTGATGGTGATGAAGTAACTTCGTATAACGGCATTTTATCTTTAAAAAGTTTTCTAAAATAAGGCTGATGGTCTTCTCTTGGTTTTGCATAAGCGATATAATCGTCAGCAAAGAATGTTGAACAATAGAAAACACTGATATCATCAGAACCAGTAATGATTATTATCTGTTTGTTTTTTGCAAAAGGACTATCAATAACCTTAAAGTAAAAACTGTTATTTTTAATATCATGACAGGAAACAAGATTGTGTATATATTTGTTGTCATCTCTGGTTCCAACAAAAATAAGGTTATCATCAAGAGACAACATACTTTTTTCAGTTACAACACAATATGGCACATATTTCGAAACTGTCGCACTAACAAGCTCAATGGCCTTTTTTTGAACTCCAGTATAATTACCATATATTATTTTCCATCTGTCTTCCCCAAAATCAGCAGTATTCATAAACATCCTCCATTAAAATAGTATAAAACATTTAACACAATTTGAAAACATAATAAAGGCATTAAGGTTTAAGTCCAGTCTGAGTTCGAAAAAGTAATGGTAGATTAACATAAAAAATACACTTGATATGCAGATTTTTTTATGTTATATTTGTAAGGCTGAGTTTTGGAGGTTAGAAAATGAGTGAGACTTTAAAGATAATATTAGGAATTGTGCACATAATTGTTTGTTTGGCTTTGATAGTTGTCGTATTGATGCAGTCAGGAAAATCAGGCGGACTTTCAGGTAGTATCGCAGGCGGAGCAGAAACTTTCTTTGGAAAAGGCAAAGGTAAAGCGATTGATAAAATTCTTTCTAAATATACAGTTTATGTGGCTGCATTTTTTGCAATTACTTCAATCTTCTTATATCTTGTTCTTAAATAAGAGAAGAATATATTGAAAACAAAAGGCTTTAACAGCCTTTTTTATTTTTGCAGAATTTTCTGCAGATCCAATTATATGATTTTCTATGCAACTTTATGTACAATTATAATTCTGTATTGTAAATCTTCTTTACATGCTTTCCGTAAGGTATCATAATTACTGCTAGCATAATCAAGTTTATCAGATTGAATCCTGCAACAATATATCTTTCATCGAATAAATCGCCTAAGCCGCCTGCTAAAAGCTGTCCTATTATAGCACCCATCATTGTAAGCATCTGAAAAATACCGTTGAATCTGGCTCTTATTCCATCTGGGAGATAATTCTGAGTAGACGAAATCCTTATATTATATGAAGTCACTCCGAATATGCCTACCAAAAAATTCATTATCATCATGAGTATAATTGGTGAAAACAGGAATACCCCAGACAATATTCCTATTGTGGTATATACGAAAATTGCAATTGTAAATCTTCGCTTTGGAGGATATTTGAATCTATACTGTAAAACACCTCCGATTAATCTTCCCAAAACAGCAAAAGCCATTACATAAGTGTATGTCATTACACCAAAAGTCTCATTATTTTTAAAGTATGGAAGCACAAGCGTTCCATATGATGAATCTGAAAAGGCCATGATAACAAAATATGCAGTAATTGCTGCAAGTCCAGGTTCTTGTTTCAAATACTGTATACCTGTTTTGAAATCATCTTTATACCTTGAGAAATCAAATGTATTTGCAACCTCACTGTTAATATGCTTTTCCTCAGCTTTAATGTTCGTTTCAAATATCGCAGCAATTAAGAAGGTGACTGCATTAAAAGCAAAAAGAGGAGCAAGGCTATAGTTCTCATAAAAGTATGCAGCTACCGGTACCATTACTGCTGACAGAGGATAGAGAATGCTGGATATCGAATATGCTTTGGAAAAATTCTGTTTTTCCACAACATTAGGAAAAAAGCTATCAAATGCCACTATATAGGTGCCATCGATTGAGCCAATAATAAGTGCTAATATTAATATTAGCATATAATTGAAAAATCCGGCAGTAAGTAACCCGAAGATTAAAAGGTATAAAGCTGCGGATATGAAGTCCAAGGTGTATATTATTCTCTTTCTGGAAAATCTATCCAGATAAGGTCCTGCAAGTAATGGCATTACGATCCTTGGCAACGTATATATTACAAGAGTAAGTGAGTATAAAAAAGTAGAATTGGTATAATCAAGTATGAGAAGTCCCAATGCAAATCCGGAAACAGCATTTCCAAGCATGGATACTGCACTGCCTATTGTTAAAATAGTAAAATCTTTTGTCCATAATTTGTGTTCCATAATTACCTCAACGCGTATATATTAACACTCAATTTATATAAGTTCAATTGTTTGATGCTAAAAACTGACTGTCGTGATATAATTACAAAACAAGGAGTATTTATGCGAATATTAGGTATAGATCCTGGTTTTGCTATAATGGGCTATGGGGTCATAGATTATTTTAAAAACAAAATTGAAGTGCTTGAATACGGTGTAATAAGAACTGAAGCAAATACTGAATTCAATAAAAGACTGTTACGGAATTATCAGGGAATTAATGAAATAATATCGATATATAAGCCAGATCATGTATCAATGGAGCAGTTATTCTACAATACAAATCAGAAAACAGTAATTAATGTATGTCAGGCAAGAGGTGTCGCGGTACTTGCAGTTGCACAAAAGGATCTTCCTTTTTTTGAGTATACTCCTCTGCAGATAAAGCAGGCATTATGCGGTTATGGCAGAGCAGACAAAAATCAGGTTCAGCAGATGGTAAGGGTTCTGGCTAATTTAAAAGATATTCCAAAACCTGATGATGCAGCTGATGCATTGGCTGTAGCTATATGCCATGCTAATTCATTCAGGGAAGAAAGGAAGAAACAGGACTTATGTACGAGTATATAAAAGGTGAGATAGTATCAAAAAAACATGATTATGTGGTAGTTGATAATGCAGGAATAGGATACAAGATATTTACTAGTATTAATACCATGTCAAGGCTTCAGACAAATGAGCAGGCTCTTTTACACACATATCTTCATGTAAGAGAAGATATAATGGTTCTATATGGGTTCTATTCAGAAGAGGAACTTTTTCTTTTCAACATGCTGATCAGTATATCAGGTATCGGTCCAAAAGCCGCTTTATCAATATTATCTGTCTTATCTTATCAGGAAGTTGCTACTGCTGTAGTATGCGAAGATGCAGCATCATTATCAAAAGCTCCAGGTATAGGCAAGAAAACGGCAATGAGGATAATATTGGAGCTTAAGGATAAGCTAAAAGGTCTTGATGTTGAAGACATGGAGGTAAAGGAACAGATTGAAGTCAGCGACAAGTATTCTGAAGCTGTAAATGCTTTACTAGTTTTGGGGTATAATACTAAATATGCAAGAGAAGCACTGAACAAGACATACAATGAAAAGGATTCATTGCAGGATATAATTAAAAAAGCTTTAGCAGGGTAGATATAATAAAATCTGAGGAGAATGATAATGGAGGAAGAAAGATTTGTAACTCCGACGTTTATAAAGAATGATCAAAATGAAGCGGGTTTACGTCCTAAAGTTTTCGATGAATATTTCGGGCAGGAAAAAATCAAGCAGAATCTGAAGGTTTTTATTGAAGCTGCAAAATTAAGGCAGGAACCTATCGATCATGTGCTTCTTGCAGGACCTCCAGGGCTTGGCAAAACGACATTAGCAGGGATAATTGCATCAGAAATGGGTGCGAATATAAGGATAACAAGCGGCCCAGCAATTGAAAAAGCTGGTGATCTTGCTGCAATATTAACTAATATTGATGAAAACGATATACTATTCATTGATGAGATACACAGGCTTAACCGTTCAGTTGAAGAAATTCTTTACCCTGCTATGGAAGATTTCGCTCTTGATATAATAATTGGAAAAGGCCCGAGTGCAAAAACCATCAGACTTGATTTGAATAGATTTACTCTTATTGGGGCTACTACAAAAACAGGCATGCTTTCTTCGCCGTTACGAGACAGATTCGGAGTATCATGCAGACTGGAAATGTACTCTGCAGATGAGTTAAGTATGATTGTAAAAAGAAGTTCTAAAATTCTAGGGATTAATATTAATGAATACGGAGCAAATGAAATAGCGTCAAGATCCAGAGGTACACCGAGAATAGCAAACAGGCTTTTAAGAAGGATAAGAGATTTTGCTCAAGTTGAAGGAGTAGATGTAATTACAAGTGAAATTGCTGATTATGGACTTCTAAAACTTGAAATAGACAAAATTGGATTGGATAATATAGACAGAGCAATTCTTAAAACAATAATTATAAAATTTAATGGCGGGCCAGTTGGTCTTGAAACACTTGCTGCATCTATAAATGAGGAAAAAGATACTATAGAGGACGTGTATGAACCCTATCTGCTGCAACTGGGCTTTTTACAGAAAACACCGAAAGGACGATGTGTTACAATACATGCATATGAGCATCTGAATATTCCATATGAAAACAAATAATATTCTCTTACATACATGCTGTGCTCCTTGTCTTGTTTATGTCCATGAAAAGCTCGATGAGATGAATGTTAGTTTTGATACATATTTTTATAATCCTAATATTCATCCAATAAAAGAGCATGCTAAAAGGCTTTCTACACTTAGAGATTACACATCTATGTATGATCTGTCTCTTATTGAAAATGATGAATTTCTTCAAGAAAAATGGGAAAATGGTTTTAAATGTGAAGACTGCTACAAAATCAGGCTGGATAAGGCAGCACAATATGCGAAACTTAACGGTTATAAAGCCTTTTCAACGACATTACTTGTAAGCATATATCAGAATCATGACCTAATAATAAATATATGCAATGAACTTGAGATAAAATATGATATTGAATTTATGTATCATGATTTTCGAGAAGGTTACCGAAAAGGACAAAATAAAGCAAGAGAGCTTGGTTTGTACAGACAGAAGTACTGCGGATGCATTAATTCATACAATTCTTCAAATTTCAAAGAAAAGATTAATTGGGATTAATGAGGTTAGAAAGAAGGAGACATGAATTTATTTGACAAGAGAAAAATATATCTTTTCGACGGTTCCAAAGGATACATGCTGCAAAAATATGGTCTGCAAAAAGGAGAGTTGGCTGAAGCATATAACATAACTCATCCTGATATAGTCAAACGTATATATAACGAATACTGCGATGCAGGAAGTGATATAATTCAGACCAATACACTATGTTCAAACAGGCATGTTCTTAAGCGGCATAATCTTGAAAACAAACATGATGAAATTAACTATCAAGCTGTTAATCTTGCAAAAGAAGCAGTTAACGGCAGAAAAATACTTATAGCGGCATCAATAGGCCCCATAGGTGAGCTCCTTCAGCCTTTCGGGCCATTAACATATGAATCTGCTTATAATCTTTTCAAAGACCAGATATATGCATGCAGAAATGCGGATATCATTAACTTTGAAACTTTCACCGATTTGAAAGAGATGAGGATTGCTTATCTTGCGAACAAGGAGACTGTAAATCTGCCTGTCATATGCAATATGACTTATGAAAAGAATAACATGACTCTTATGGGGCATTCGCCGAAAGTCTGTTCTGGTGTCCTTAAAAAAATAGGTGCTGATGTTGTTGGTGTAAATTGTTCGAATGGGCCGGATAAAATGGGGCAGATACTGAAAGAAATCGCTGTATTTGAGGATTTCGTATGTGTCAAACCAAACGCCGGAGTTCCACGCTTTGTTGATGGAATCGCTTATTATGATCAAGAAAAATTTGAATTTTGCAGTTACAGCGATAGTTTGTTGCAATTCAATATAGGGATAACAGGTGGATGCTGCGGTACTACGCCTGAGTATATAAAAGCGATGAATTATATCAAGGACAAAACCAGAAGTATTACTATACCTGCTAATAAAAAAAATTATATCTTTTCTCAGTACGCATATGTTGATATTGACAGTCCATATAAAGCAGTTAATTTTAATATTCGTAATGAGGATATTCATGACAATATTGATAATGCTTATGATATAAATGAAGAGGAATGTGATATCTATAAAATCAAATATGCGGGAAAGGATAAGGATTTTATCTTTGAGCTGATTGGACAGCTGCAGGATGTCTTAAAAAAGCCTTTAATTTTCGATATAGATAATGATTCTTGTCTTAATAGTGCTCTAAGGTCATATTGCGGAATCGCAGCGGTCACTTCCTCATCATTGAATTCATATGGTGCAGTTAAGATATCATTATAAGGTTTCTTTATATTCAGAGAGAGTGAAATGGAAAACAGATCCAGATATTCCATCACTGTCAACCCAAATGCCTTCATTCATCCTTTTCAGAGTCTCCCGTGCGATTGATAATCCTAGACCTGATCCTAAACCTGAACGTGATTTATCCGACTTATAGAACCTGTCAAATACATACGGGATATCCTCTTTTGAAATCCCGCTTCCATAATCCTGAACAGAAATGATATATTTGCTATCTTCCTTAATGATATCTATTTTAATTTCTATAACTTGCTTTGTTGAAGACTGTGAAAATTTTATTGCATTATCAATAAGTATAGTGAGTATCTGTTCTATACGGTCTGAATTACCATAAACAAAAACAGGTTTGTACGGATGCATGTAATCAATCTTTACTTTATAGTCTTGGCTTGCGTAAAGATACTTTTCAGCTTTATCAAGAATAATATCTGTAAGGTCTACTTTCCCCATTGCAAATGCCTCATCTGATGACTGAAGGCGTGAAAGGGTAAGCAGATCATTTATAAGCCTGTTTAGACGATGAAGTTCATTTGACATAATCGCATAATATTTTGTGATTTTATCGGGATCAGTAACTATACCATCTTTTAATGGAGCCAGCAATCCCATAACTCCTGTCAGAGGGGTTTTAAGTTCATGAGATACATTTGCGACATAATCTCTTCTTGTCTGTTCCAGCCGTACTTCCTTTGTTATATCGCTGAAAATTCCCATTGCACCAATTAAAACATTATTAACTTTTAACGGATTTATAACACATAAAATCATGTTTCCTTCAAATTCATAGGTATTCTCAATATCTTTTTGTGTTGATAAGCACTGTTTAAAGTCATTCCACACAGCTTCGACAGGGATTATGTTAAATTTCTCGTTTTTATCTATTATTGAATTAAAAAGTTTTGGAATTGCAGGATTAATAATTATTGGACAAAGAGAGTCGTCAACAACCAAAATACCTTCATTCATGGAATTTAAAACTCCTTGAAGAACATTTGTCTCACGGGTAAGGCTGGATATTGTTTTGTTTAATTGCGAAGACAGATGGTTCATTGTTAAGGATAATTGACCGATTTCTGCTGGATATGATTCATTTGCCCTTACGGAAAAATCACCTTTACCAAATGCAATAGCTACATCCCTTATTTCAACAAGAGGTTTTGTAATACTTTTAGAAATTTTATAAACAGGATACAGCATCAGTAAAGCAACTCCTATCATAGTCAATATAAGTGTTTTATTGATAGTGATCAGCTCATCAGAATAATCATCTATGAATTTGCATATTGTCAGTACAGCTTCTACACTTCCATACTCTGAGAAGATCGGTCTCATAATTATAATCATATCTGAATTAAATTCATTATCTGTATTCTCTAAAGTGACATATTGACCAGTGAGGACTCTTCGCACATACTGTGAAAGATTCTGCTTATAGAATCTGTCCATATCAGATTTGACTATTGCCTGGTTTCCTTTTTGAATAGATGGAGCATAAGAATACACTTCTACATTTAGCTTATCGGATATAACTACATAGCTTCTTAATATAGTCGATTCTGCTTGAAATACTTTGTCAAAAAACTGTTCAAGCTGATCTTTGGTCATCCATTCATCTGGAATTAGCGATGCAAGCATATCAGTTTCTTCTTTTAACCGCTCAAGCTGATAATTAACGAATATTTTTTCAGATGCAACTGTGTAAATTACTGTGGTAATGATTAATGAAATAATTAGTATTGCTAATACCAGAAGTACAATTTTAATAAAAAAAGGCCTGTTAAGAATCTTATTCATCATTGCATTCAAACTTGTATCCGACTCCATAAATAGTCTGTATGCATTTTTGTATATTTATAGGCAGTTTTGCACGTATACGCTTAATATGAGTATCAACTGTCCTTGAATCACCAGAATATTCATAGCCCCAGATTATATTCATAATCTGTTCTCTTGTATAGACAATCTTGGGATTTGACAGCAGCAGATATAGAACTTCAACTTCTTTTGGTGTAGCATGTGTCGGCTGGTCATCAATTAGTATTGAATACCTTGTAATATCAACACTAAGCTGTTTAAAGGAAACTTTTCCGGAAAATCCTTTATTAGTCGAGTTTCTAACGCGATTCATTATTGCTTTAATCCTGGCTATAACCTCCATTGAGCTGAAAGGTTTTGAAATATAATCATCTGCACCAAGATCAAAACCCAAAAGACGGTCAACTTCCTCAGATTTTGCAGTCAGTAAAATTATTGGGATAGTGCTGTCTATCCTTATCCTTCTGCATACTTCCATACCATCTATATGCGGCATCATTATGTCAAGGACAATAATATCAAAATCGCCTTGTTGATATTTGTTTAAACATTCCTGTCCGTTGAAAGCAGATTCGTGCATTATCCCATACTTATCGAAATATACGCTTAAAGCTTCATGGACTATCGGATCGTCGTCACAGATCAAAACATGTATATCCATTAAAATCGCCTCTTATAAAATTATAACAAATATAGTATGTATATTCAAACATCAATGATGATTATTAACGATTATTAAATATTTAAATTATATGATCAGAATATAAATAAACAGATTCTTATGGAATTAATAAACTTAAGTGTTATAATATTTTGAAGAAGGAAAGGCAGGAGAGGCATTTGAAGATTTATAACTTTGATAAAATAATCGACAGGCATAATACTAATTCGCTAAAATATGATTATTTTAAAGATTTCGGATATACAGAGGATCATATCCCATTATGGGTAGCAGATATGGATTTTTCTGTTATAGAGGAAATTAAGAATGCGATATACAAAATAAATGCAGTCGGAGTTTATGGATATACCGGTATTACAGATAATTACTACAGAACCATTGCAGAATGGATGTATAAACGGCACAATTTCAAGGTCGAGAAAGAATGGCACAGTATAACACCAGGGGTGGTGTATGCATTGAGCGCAGCAGTGTGTGCGTTTACAAAGCAGGGTGAAAGCGTGATAATACAGACGCCTGTATATTCACCTTTCTATAAAGTAATAAATAATAACGGGCGTAAACTGGTAAAAAATCCATTAGTTTATGAGAATGGGAACTATTCGGTAGATTATACGGATTTTGAAAATAAGATTGTAGAAAATAACGTAAAATTGTTCATATTATGCAATCCTCATAATCCTGTCGGAAAAGTGTTCACTAAAGAGGAGCTGATAAGGATTTGCCACATCTGCTGCAAACATAAAGTAATTATTGCGAGTGATGAGATACATCAAGATTTTATACATGAGCCATATAAACACACTGTTATTGCGAATCTAAATGAAAAGTTTGAGCAATGCTGTGTAATATGCACTGCACCAAGCAAGACATTCAACATAGCTGGTCTTAAGGTATCTAATGTGTTTATACCTAATCCTGATTTAAAGAAGATTTATGATGAAGAATTAATTAGAAGAGGTCCAAGTTCCGTCAATACTTTAGGAATAGCCGCATGTATCGCTGCATATAAATATGGAGAACCATGGCTGAACCAGTTAAAACAGTATTTAAAGGGAAATTTAGATTATGTCTCTTCATTCATAAATGATTATCTTCCGAAGATCAAACTGGTTAATCCGCAAGGCACTTATCTTATATGGGTAGATTGTAAACAGATGGGGCTGGAGAATAAAAAGCTGAATTCCTTTTTTAAGGATGATGCAAAATTATGGTTAAATCCTGGAGATGTATTCGGTCCTGAAGGAGAGGGTTTTCAAAGGATTAATATTGCTACCAGCAGAAGCATTCTTGAAAAAGCAATGAACAGATTAAAAACAGCTTATGATGTACTTTTTTATGAAAAACTGGAAAACAATCAAGATGAAACTCTGATTGAAAATCTTGACAATCACGTTCAATGATTTTATTATAAATTAAAATATTAAGGGGATAGAGAAATGTTGGACATTAACCGTATCAGGAATAACAGGGAAGAAGTAGAGAAAGCCCTCCTTAAGAAGAGTTATAAAGCGGATTTTACTGAGCTTTTGAATATGGATTCATTACGCAGAAGCAGAATATTCGAAGTAGAGCAGATGAAAGCCAAAAAAAATGTTGTTTCAGCTGATATTCCCAATATGAAAAAACAGGGTATGGATGTGACAGATCTTCTTGAACAGATGAAAATGCTTTCATCATCAATATCCGAATTAGAGAAAGACATTACTTTGCTGGAAGTCCAGATAAAAGAAATAATGGATTACATTCCTAATACTCCTGCTGAGGATGTTGTTGCAGGCGATGAGACCCAGAATATGCCTGTCAGATATCACGGGACCAAACCGCAATTTGATTTCGATACAAAAGATCATGTTACTTTATGTGATGCTCTTGGAATAATAGACTACAAACGCGGAGTTAAGCTTAGCGGCAATGGATACTGGATATATAGAAATGAAGGAGCATTACTGGAATGGGCACTCTTAAATTACTTCATAACAGAACATATTAAAGACGGATATGAGTTTATCCTACCGCCACACATACTTAATCAGGAATGCGGATATACAGCTGGCCAGTTTCCAAAATTCTCAGAAGATGTATATAAACTGACTGAAAACGATCAATTTCTACTTCCTACAGCAGAAACAGCACTGATAAACCTGCATAGGAATGAGGTTTTGAAAGAAGAGGATCTGCCCAAAAAATACTTTGCTTATACGCCATGTTACAGGAAGGAAGCTGGCAGTTACAGAGCGGAAGAAAGAGGTATGATTAGAGGGCATCAATTCAATAAAGTTGAAATGTTCCAGTATACTCTCCCTGAAAAGAGCGAAGAAGCTCTTATGGAGATGGTCTCCAAAGCAGAAAAACTTATGAATGGATTAGGTCTTCATTTCAGGCTTAGCAAACTAGCTGCTGCAGACTGTTCCTTTGCAATGGGTAAGACATATGACATTGAAGTCTGGATACCTAGCATGGGTATATATAAAGAAGTCAGCTCTGCATCAAATGCGTATGATTTCCAAGCTATCAGGGGATCAATGAGATTTAAGAGGACTGCAACCGGAAAAAATGAATATCTTCATACGCTAAATGCTTCAGGACTTGCCACTTCAAGAGTATTTCCTGCAATAATCGAGCAGAATCAGAATAGAGACGGATCTGTAACAGTTCCTGAAGTTCTAAAACAATGGATTGGTAAGGATAAAATATCGATATGATGGAATACTTCAGCGAAAAAACAGATTTTTTTAAACATCACAAACCTTCAGATCTGCTTTTAAAATATGGTTCACCTCTGTATGTGTATAATGAAAGCATATTGAGAGAAAGAGCAAAGCAGATAAGACAATTAGTCGATATGCCTAATTTTGAAGTTTCATATTCAATTAAAGCAAATTCCAATCTGCACATATTGAAGATATTAAAAGAAGAAGGGCTGCATGCAGATGCTATGAGCGATGGAGAGATTTTCGTACTTGAGAAATCAGGTTATGATAAAGACCATATATTTTTCGTATGCAATAACGTATCTGCAGAAGAAATGAAGTATGCTGTTGACAGAGGAATTATGGTGAGCATTGATTCACTGTCTCAACTAAGGCTGTATGGTGAAAACTTCCCGAACAGTAAAGTGTCAGTAAGGCTCAATCCCGGTATAGGAGCAGGGCATCACCAGAAAGTCGTTACTGGTGGAAAGACTACTAAATTTGGCATTAATCTGGATAAAATAACTGAGATTATAGAAATCTCAAAAAAATATAATTTGAAGATTGCAGGCATAAACCAGCATATCGGATCTTTATTCATGTCATCTACCGAATATTTAAGAGGAGTTAATGAATTATTACAGACAGCATTGATTTTCAAAGATATCGAGTTTATTGATTTCGGTGGTGGATTTGGAATTCCATATAAAAAGCAGGAAGGTCAGCAACCGCTGGAACTTGTACAGTTTGGAAAAGACCTCAAGCTTATTTTATCCAAATGGCAGCAAGATAACAGTAGAAATATAATATTCAGATGCGAGCCAGGGAGATTTGTTGTTGCAGAATCAGCTATACTTCTTGGCAGAGTATATGCTAAGAAGAGTAATTATAACAAGATATTCATAGGAACTGATCTTGGTTTTTCTGTACTTATAAGACCTGCAATGTATGGTTCTCACCATGATATTGAAGTGTATAGGCAAAACAAACTGGTTAAAGAAAAACCTTTTGAATCCGTCAATATCACCGGCAATATATGTGAAAGCGGGGATATATTGGTTGAGGAGAGAGAACTCCCTGTAATAATGGAAGAAGATATAATCGGGGTGATGGATGCTGGAGCATATGGATATTCAATGAGTTCAAACTATAACAACAGGATGCGTCCTGCAGAAGTACTCATAAAGTGCGATGGCAGTTTGAAGCTTATTCGAAAAAGAGATACTTATGAGGATCTCTTAAGAGGTTTCTGATAACAGGTGGAAATAAGTATTAAGATGGAATATAATGAATGTATTCCATTTTTTTTGAGGTGAGAAATGAATACAATGATAAAAAATGCGGATATTCTAACAATGGATGATGATTTTTCAATTTTGAAGAATCAGGTTATCTGCATAGAAGAAGATAAAATAGTGTATATAGGTGAGGATGAACCTTTCTTCTTTCTGCCTAATAGGATTATTAATGCTAAAAATAAAATAGTCATGCCTGGTCTGATAAATTCTCATACTCACTGCGCCATGACGCTGATGAGGAACAGGTCAAATGATCTTCCATTAGAAAGATGGCTGCAAGAAGGGATCTTTCCTATAGAAGCTAATCTTACATATAGGGATGTATATTGTGGAGCTATGTTGGGAATTGCGGAGATGATAAAAAGCGGAACTACGGCATATCTTGACATGTATTACATTCACGAAGCTTCATTAGAAGCAATTGCAAATACAGGTATCAGAGCAAATCTTTCATATGGCGTGTCCACATCAAG
>ENA-UPTA01002105-UPTA01002105.1-activated-sludge-metagenome-genome-assembly--contig:-NODE-2105-length-21017-cov-7.137105_pt1 | contig 21017 bp, 18 predicted proteins | sample MGYA00238184_ERZ773361 | MGnify/ENA primary metagenome ERZ773361 (study PRJEB29100, sample SAMN05720205) | activated sludge metagenome | isolation source: anaerobic digester from wastewater...
CATGGAGCATGTCGGGCTTCTCAATGCGGCGGTCCTCGGCTATGCGGAGAAAAATGAGCCGGTCAATGAGCTTCTGCACAATGATGTTCAGGTTGTACTCGTCAATGTCCTCATTTTTAAGGGCAATGCTCTCCGCCAGCATCTTCCGCCACCGGTCAAGGAGGTCAAGAAATCCCCGATCCACGGAGGTGGTACCCTTTTTGTTTTCTTCGACATAGCGGTTGAAGCTGCCGTTCAGCACCGCCTGTTTTCCGAAGGTGTTCAGGAGAAAGTCATAGTTGGTTTCATGTCCGGAAATTTTACAGGGGCCAAAAAGCTCGTCAAAGGTACAGTAAAACACCCGCGCCGCGGAGGCGGCGTCCTTCCTGTCGGGCTTCACCCTGGTGTCGTACACCGCGATCTCCTCGAAGTCCGTGAGAATGGAAAGGGCGAGTCCCTGTGTGTGGGCATACCGCCGCAGCTGCATCGCCGGATCGGGGTCGTTTTTAATGTCCACGGAGGGCTTTTTCGCCTCCACGTAAAACACAATGTGCGGCCCAATCCGGAAAGAATAGTCCGGGGCCTTTTTGCTCCCCTCAATGACCACCCGGTCCTCCCGCACCACTTCGCGGAACTGCTCTATTATTTTCTGCTCGTTGTACATGTCCCACCCCAGGGAGGCGAACATCACGTCAATGAAGTCGGCGCGGGTTTTGTACTCGTCGTAGTTTTTGCTCTTGTAGTCCTTCAGGTTTTTCCGGAACAGTTCAATCCGCTCCTTCAGCTGGTCGGTGGTCGTGGGCATGATCCTTCCTTCTGTGCGCTTTTTATTTTTAAACAGCGATGGTCAATGCAGTACCGTATTCTGTCCCTTCGGGCGGTAATGTCAATGTATTTATGAATTTGTTTTTTTCGGGGGGCGATATAAAGACATGGTACATTTGTCCTTGTTCCCCATGATAAATCTCGTGGCAGTCTTCTCTCCATTCAGATGGTAAATGATAATGTTTGAGTCGAGGAGATACTTCGTCACTTCCGGTCCCACTCATCGCGCATTGATCGCTGCCACTGAACAGGGTCCAGCGAGGCGTCCTTCAAAATACCGGCAGTCTTTCTTGTCAGGTCATCATCGACCGCCGGACTGTTTTTGATTTGATCATCTGAAATCGGGAGTATCAATATCTCAACCGTTCTGTTGAGATATTCATCGGGGATTTGTATGGTATAATCCCGTTTTGTGGGTTTTATTATCTCACGTATCATGTCGTTCACCTGATTTGTTTTCCAGCAGCATATACAGGCTGTCAGTTCAATGAGAAATTAAAACCATGCCTGCTGTACAGAATACATTATTGAATGTATGCACAACCAACGAACATGTCAAGCTCGAAATGGAAGACAAAATTTCCTGTTCCTTTTCCCTCTCACTCCGGGACTCCAACTACAAGGGGCTGAAGCCGCCTTGTTCTGTGGGAAAGTGAAAATGGGATGCAAACCTGCACACTTGCAGGACAACGGGCTTTAGCCCCTTGTTTCCCATGACATGAGAGATGGAGGGGGCATGGCACCCAATGCGGGCATTTTTCTATTGACTTCACAGTAAATGTTTGATATTTTACTGTTGAAATTATATTAATATATAGCTCTGCAGATAAACATAACCGATAATCATGAATAATACTGTCAGAATACAGGAAAAGGGATGTGCGATTCTTTTCCTTTCGGTTTCTGCGGCGGCCCCTATCTCACACAAGATAAAGGAGAATACAATGAAACGAAGCATATATCTGATCCTGATGCTGGTCCTCGTCTTCAGCTGCAAGTCCCCCTACGAGCTTGTGCGGACCGGGCCGATGTTCACCCCGCAGCCGAAGGATGCGGAAGTGAAAATTATCGGGTGGGGCGAAAATGCGAACTACGAACAGATCGCCATCACCGATGTCGGCGAGTACACCCTGGAACGGAGAATCAATGAAGCGAAGAACGCAGCGCGTGAAGCCGGCGGAACCGCGATCATGCCGAAACTCACCACTGACAGCGAGCTCAATGCAAAATCAGGGTTCCTGGTACAGTCGTTTTTAATACTCAGGGAGAAGAGCGAGGACATCACGGAAACCCCTGAAAAGCAAGTCGCCATCGCCCCTGTGGAAAAGAACACTGCAGAAATTGAAGGAAAAGCCGCAAAAACAGGCCCAGATTATTCCAACCTTCCCCGCGCAAAATACAGGCTTCTCCTTACTGATCTGGCGCTGTTGAAAGGAACCACATTCAGGGGGTCAATGTATCCTGTAAGCTACTACCGTATTCCCCGCGTCCTGAAAACCTTCAAAAAAAAGAATTCCCACCTCTTGCTGCTCAGCAGCCGGAGCGGCAGCAGCCGCGTACTGCTCTTTCTGCCAAAGGATAAATACCATACTGTTAAAACCATGATCAAGTCGAAAAAGCGTCTCGATTTTGTCTATAAGCCCGTTGCCGTGTATAAATCGAAGTTGCCCGTGCTGGAATACATCGACACGATAACGCATTAATACATACATCTGAAATATAAATCTTATAAACCATAAAGGGGCCCTTACGGGGTTCCCTTTTTTTTTAGTTGTATTTTTTTTTCTGTACCCAATTGACACCATCCTCAGGCGAGAATGGCAGAGGGTTCGCAATTGTCGCTGCTGAAGTACGCAACCTTGCCCGGCGCTCCGCAGAAGCGGTGAAGGAAATTGAATCCGTTGTCTCCCGGTCTCTTGAAATTATTCGATCCACCGTCACCATGGGTCACGACAGCAGGGAGGCGCTGCAGCTGATAACGAAATCTATCGGCGAAACCAGCGACATGGTGCGCAACATCGCCCTTGCCAGCGACGAGCAGAAAAATGGCATGGAGCAGATCAGCTGCGCCATTTTTGAAATTGATAAAGTGACGCAGCATAACGCGTCCCTTGTTGAAGAGACGGCAACAATCAGCGAGGAGATGGCAAAGCTCTCCTCTGAAATGCAGGAAATGACAACGCGGTTTACGGTTCGCGGGAACAGACGCCAGTAGAGTTATTACCGTACACGTTTCCGTGCAACCACATAAACAAGTGGAATGACGTCGGGTATCACCTCGTATTCGACTATTTCATAATTTTCCGACTCCAGGAAATCCCGGAGCGAATGCTCCGACCATCGGTGACAGGCCCTGAATCCGGAAAGGGACATCAGCAGGGAAACTGCCCTGCTGACCACACTGCTCCCATGGCAGTATGTCGGAGCAATTAAAAGCCCTTCCGGTTTCAACACGCGGTGCACTGAGGCAAGGGCCTTCTCCGGGCTCACCATCACATGCAGCACATTCGACGCGATCGCGACATCGAATGATTCATCTTCATAGGGAAGATCATACGCGTTGCTCAGTGAAAATTCCACATTTCCGATATTCATCGCGGCGCGTTTACTTTCTGCAACCTTGATCATTTCCGGGGAGATATCGGACCCGCACACACTCTTCACATGGGGAGCAACGGCAAGGGAGATGATCCCGGTACCCGCTGCAACTTCAAACACCTGATCTGATGTATTAACACGGGTTATTATTTTTTGAATGATCCGGTCATAGGTGCGCTGTGTCCGCTTCATGAAGGAATCATATCGCCCCGCAAAACTGTCCCAGAATTTATTTTCCTGCGACTCACTTTCCATGGATGTTCTCCTGCTCATTATTAACTCCTTCCGAATGATAACCGGACAATGCGGTTGTTCATCATCCGCCTGAATACGGGAATCCGTGCCGGGAACCGCATCCATCCCCACCTCTTCGGGTAAAAGTCAAAATAATTCCATTCCTTTTCAACGGTAATACCGGCATGCCATGATTCCATACCGCGTGCGTTTTTCATTGACCACCTGAACTCCGCTCCAGGTACCTTTTTTACTGCTTCGTGCCGTTTCGCTTTTCCAACGAGAAACGGCGCAAGCATTTCAAAGAGCATAACCGCATCCGGGAAACGATCCGCAAGCACATTAAAAAGCGACCTGATATCCTGCTCATAAAAATACATCAGGATTCCTTCCGCAATTATCAACACCTGCCCCTGAACCTCTGCGACTTTATTAACCCAGGAGTAATCAAATACCGACCCGGATATCATTCGGTAACGCTCGGTCTCTTTGAAAAAATTCCTTCTGATTTCAATTGTCTCCGATAGGTCCAGGTCATACCACCGCACCCTGCCGTCATCAAGCCGCTCAAACCGGGTATCAAGACCCGCACCGATATTGATGATCACCGGTTCGCGATGATCATCAATAAACTTTCTCGTTTCATCATCGAGAATCTTTGTCCGGATTGAAACACCCACCTGGGAAAGCCAGCTCTTTTCGAACAGCGAGAAATCATACGCAATAGCACTTACCATTTCCTTCGCCTTTTCATCACGGACAATTGCATCAGTCCTTTCGGATTCAACAGCCCGTGCCCAGAGGGGGATAAGAAGCGTTTCCGAAATGTTTTGCAATTGCGCTACCTGTACCTTTTCATTCATACTACAATCCTATATTTCAGATTTCAGCTCATCAACCCACTTCCTGATACGGGTATCAGTCATGTCGTCCTGGTTGTCATCATCGATTGCCAGCCGCACAAACTGTCCATCAACCAGGGCCCGGGAACTATTGAAATCATAATCCCCCGCCGGCCATGTTCCAATCAGCTGCGCATTGCTTTTCCTGACCGCCGCATACAATATCCCCATCGCATCGACAAAGGTGTCAGGATATCCGACCTGATCGTCTGATCCGAAAAAGGCTATTCTTTTTCCGCTGAAATCCTTCTTCGACAGGTCTTTCAACAGTGGTTCCCAGTTTTCCTGCATTCTTAAAAAATCCATCTTACTCCTCGCAGTTCACATAATTTTCAGAAGACTCGCCGGCAATGATTGCACGTTATTATACGATACGACTGCGCCGTTACTTTTTCACGAATACCTGCCTTCTCGCGAGCGAATTGATATAACTATCATGTTCACGACTCAGGCCCTGCTCCAGACACAATTCAGCATACCTGTTATTCCAATTATCGCGCCAATCACCGAAAAACAGAAACGGCAGCCAGAGCATCCCCAGAAGGCCGAATCGCGGCCTGCTCCACTCAATCAGCACGAATACACCGCCCGTCTTCAACACACGACTCACCTCCCTGATGGCCCCTCTTCTCACGGCAGAAGGAGTTTCATGGAGCGCCATTGACGTAACAACAACATCAAATGTGCTATCAGGAAAGTCCAGTTCATCCATGGAGCAATTGTAAAATGAAAACGGGCACGACACTTCCTCGGATTTATTCCGTGCATGCCGAAGCTGGTCATCAGATATATCAACACCACGAACCTGTGACACCGCACCGTAACGCTTTGCCAGCGCAATGCCCAGTGATCCCGTTCCGCACCCCAGATCAAGGACTTCCGCCCCTTCCGGGAGATTCAATTCACCGATTGCAGCATCATAATATGACGGCCCCATACCCATCACATTCGCAAGACGGTCATATCCTGCTCCTCCGAAAAATCCCCTGAATTCAGTTCCTTTCTCATTCATAGAGCCTCCGCTCACGCTTCGTTATTTTTTTGCCTGCACGTACAGGCATCACCGCATGTGCCGTCGCACCCACACCCGCTACCGTAGCAGTGATTGCCGCCTGCATGTTCTCCTGCTTTTTCCTGCAACCGTATCAATGTCCAATCACCCGCGACATCATCCGACAGCCCGGATAACGCTGCTGCATTCTTGCTGTAATATTTATTTTCTGCACTCATAATGTTCCTCCAATTTTACGCCATTACAGCTCACGCGGGGAAAATGTCAAGAATATTATTAGTCTTAACTAATAATATTCTATATAACTATTATTCTCGTTGACATTATCGCCCTGTAATGCTATATGTTCCACATTACACGTAAGGAGAAAAACCAATGGCACTATTGCTTCACAATAAACAAACCCCGGCATCCTCACGGAGAAAACTGTGGGACATTCCGGAACACTTTCACTGCTCAATTATTGGCACATGTCTCACCCTGGATGAAACCAGAAAAATCATAACCAGAGCGGGATTCCAGGTCAACAGGAGCACTCCGGATTATTTTATTCATGGAACAGCGGTAAACAGTGCACATCTTAAAACTCATGTTTCAGGGATGATACAGAAAACCCTTGAGGCAAAATTCAGCAGAGAAATTGAGAATTTTTTGGGAATAACGACAGAACAGGGTCTGCAGGACGCATGGAAAAATGCAGTAGACCGCGGACACATCGCCGGTGAATACTGGGCGATAATGACACACCCTTCCGCAACACTTCAAATACTGAATCATGCCTTTGGTGAAGTGCATATGCTTTCTCACCTGAACGGCTGCTCAAAAAGGGGAAATATCCGGGAAATTCAGCACCTCCAGGAAACGATTGATCAACTGGAATCCGGAAAAAAGAAATACCGGAAACGCATCAAAGAACTGGAAGCAGAAAACCTCTCCCTGCTGCACTGCAGAATACGGACCGATTCCCTGGAAGAGGAAAATGCAAATTACCGTCAACAGATTGCATCGCTGCAGAACGGCGGCACAATCGCCCGTCTCTTTGATGAAATTAAAATCCTTGTCAATCTTCATGAAACGGAAAAATACAACAGGGCAAAGAGCGAAGAGGAATTGAAGCGGCTGAAAGGCCATATAAAAAATCTGGAAAAAGAGAATAATCAGCTGAAACAGAAATTCAGCATTTTGCGTCAGGCCCCACAGGAAGACGACAGCACCGGCATTGTCTCTCCCCCCTTACCAGACACCGGCGACTGCGGCGATTGCCCTAACCGTGATCAGGCCTGCAGGGCGCTGAAAGGGAAACACATCCTGTATGTTGGGGGAAACCCCTCCGCGGTTCCCCGGCTGCGGACACTTGTCGAAAACAAAGGGGGGATATTCTCACACCATGACGGAGGCATTGAAAACAACTTTTCAATGCTTGCCGACACCATCATGAAAGCGGACACGATCTTCTGTCCCCTTGACTGCATAAGCCATAATGCATGTAAAATAATAAAAAAGGTATGCCGCAGACACCAGAAAGAGTGCGTGCTCCTCAGAAGTTCCGGTTTATCCAGTTTCTCTCACAGCCTTGAACGATTCGACCCGGGATTAGCGGAATGCTGCACTATTACGCAGTAACCGCATCTTCACCCGGCCCTTCACTCCGGGCCGGGTATACCTTCTTTTTTTTCAGCTCCTGTCATTAATCTCTTGAAAAACTGGTCTCCTTCAGAATAGAATCAGTTTCCCTGTAAAGCCCGGGGATATCACCGCATCTGTTGCGCGTACAAGGAGAAGCCCATCGTGAGCAGCCACAGCACAACCCTCAGCAGCCTCTGCCGGTTCACCCTGAAAGAAGAACACCTCGTTGCTGACCAGCTCGTAAAGACTGCCCTGAGCGTTGCGTTTACGGAAAACCGCTGTTTTGAATTTTTTCCCGACAGAGACATTGTGAACCGTCTCTCATACGGGGAAACCCCTGACGACATCAGCCATGAGCTTCTGACCATTAAGAACACCATGTTCGATACGATTTCACGGAGCGATCAGACGCTCCGGGGAAGACTCGCAAGCGATGCACGCCTTTCCAGCCGAATTGTGTCCGCTGTTTCATTCATCCACCGGGCAATGGCTGACGCGGATTTCACCACCCCCCTGAACCGACGATTCGTACTGGTGAAAGAAAAAAGCGGGATACCGACACTGTACCATATTTCGAAAGATACAACCGTTATTTCCCACGTCGGCCAGGGACCGCAATGGGATGAAATCCCCACAATATACCTGGGCCTTAACATCTTTGACGCCCTCCTCAGCGAACAGAAAAAGGGGAAAACCGAACTCTATGAAGCCTTCAAATACATCCTGATGATTGAAGAGCGCGCCATCCAGACAGGATTTTCCCATACCGAGACGTTTTCACCAGAGGTATCACGGGCGCTGATATATTTTGTCGATGAAGTAATACGGATCGCCTCCATCGAAGAGGTGCTCGAGGAAAAGGCCGCTCCTGAAAGGAAGGCGCCGAAGATTATTCCGCGCAACAGGGAAAGTCTCCTGCGGATGCTGGACTATCGGGAGAAACACGATGAGCTGAACTTCAACTACGACCGGGTGATGAAAGCGGTGGATTCGCTCGAACGCATGGCAAAGCGGCACAAGCGAAGTGACGACCGGGAGTCCCTGCGTGAGCTTGTCCGCCTCCTCGTATCCGCATCAGGGCATGACATCCATGAAGCGCGGAACCGTGCGAATATTATTCTTGAGCGGATATTCTCTCCGAAAGAATTCGACGCCCCCCTCGCGACAACGTTTATCAACCTGAAAACCGGGGACTCCCATGATTTCTCATTTGATCTCCCGGACCCCGGAAAAAAATATTTTGTCCGCATCTATCTGAATACAATTTCTCCGGAGCGGCAGCTCCCCCTGGAGTCGGACATTGAATACTTTGACATCCCCCTCAGATATGATGAAAAAACGAAAAAATTCACCGCCCGCCACACCTTTGACACCTATGGCCATTTTGACTTTCTCGTATACCGGCAAAAAATGAAAACAAGCGCCTGGGTAACCATGCACGGCGCCAGCGGCCGGATAAATGTCATTCCCGATGTGCGGGGTGAAATTATCCTTGAGATTTTTACCGACATCCATGGTCACACCGGCGCCTACTGGTCTGAACATGACGGACACCCGGGACTCGTGTACAACGAGAACGGCGAAGTGATCCGCCTCGGCAGGTTTTCCGATGTCGCGGCGCACCTTGAGGACCTGAAAAACCGGTATCATCTCACGGCAATTTACCTTCTCGGCGTGCAGAAGCGCGGTTCGAACCGCGAAGACTGGGCGCCGGAAGCATCATCACCGTCTCCCTTCTCCCCCATGAGCCTCGTGGAGATGGAGCCCTCACTCGGCGGAGAAGAGGAGTTCCGGCTCCTCGTGGAGAAGGCCCACCGCCTTGATATAAAGATAATTGTCGATATCGTTCCGCACCTCAACAGGCACTCACGGGAAGTCCCCCGCGAGCAGGTGGTGCAGTGTTATGGCGACGGAGGAAATCTCATTGACCGCGCATCGACGGATGGCAGGTTCGGAAGCTGGAATGACGGCAAGCTCTTTAATTACCGTATGTTTGAAACCTGGGAATGGATGAATAATTCCATCCTAACCCTCATGGAGAAATTCGATATCGACGGGATACGTTTCGACTCCGCCCATGCGGTACCCATCATGATGAAAAAGAACAATTATCTCTATGAGTATGACCGGAAACGAACCCACGAGGAAATGGTTGAAGGCCGCATCATCGTCAACGACCGCGAGGATGAACACTTTGTCACCACGGGGTATTACGACTCCGCGTGCCGGGATATGATCGCGATTCCATTTCACTACTATCTGATGCTCAGCATCCAATCGAAGCTCCGGGAAAAAAATAAATCATTCTTCATCAACATCGCCGAATGTTACTGGGGCCACGAGCGTTTTCTGACGCGATGCGGCATCATCCCCTACAACTCCGCCCTGTTTAAAATCTGTGAGAATGTAATTCACGGTAAAACGGACGTCCGGGAAATATACCACATTTACGACAACTATTTCCCCACCACCCTCCCCCGTGGCACTGAGCTGCTGGGTATTCTCGGCAACCATGACGAGCGGCGGGCATTGAACACCTTCGGCCACCGGGGGCTCCGCGCGGCGGTGGCCCTTACAATTATGATGAGCAACATCATCATGGACTACGAAGGCAGCGCCGAGGGTGAAGGGTGGAAGGTGTTCCTTGACAACATTTATGTAAACTGGAACAGTTTTGAATATGCCTCGCACCGGAGCGTCGACCTCTTTTACAAACGATGGTACGGATTCCACAGGTCCGCAAAGGGAACGGGGCACCTCGTGTGGGCGAACAACAACCTTGCCGCCGCCGCGGTCAAGTTCACCGACTCCGGCATCTGGCTCGGTGCGTTCAACTTCGCGGACTCGAACCAGTCGGTATCCATCCAATTTGACAATCCGAGAATTCCCCTTGAGGACGACGGGTACTACCGGGTAGTCGATTTGCTGTATTCCCCGATCACCGGACACTACAGCTATTTCACCGGCAGGGAGCTGCGGGCTTCCCGGATCAACACCATTGTGTCCTTCACTGAGCGCGTGAAACTTTTGAAACTGGAAATGGTGGAGGACATTGAAGCCCACTATTCAGATTTCCTGAAGGACTCCTTTTTCAGGCTCTGCACCATCAGCAATATCAGCCACTTTGAATCGAACTTCTCTTTCAATGAAATCGCTTCCCGGGCGACAGATTTCACCTTGTTGAAAAAATATCTCACAGAGACTCTTCTACCCCTTCTCTTCGAAGAACACCGGTACTTTCTTGAACTTGGCCTTAAACGGACACTTTTTCACCTGTACCGGTACGGGAAAATAAAAGGTTCCGAAGCCCTTGATTATATCAGCCGCCTTGCCCTCATGAAGGAAAAGCCCCTTCAGGCACTGGGCACCGCCCTTTCCTGGCATAACAAACAGGGCTCCCTGGTGTTCATGTCGGCGGAGGCGGAGCCTTTCTCAAAAAGCGGAGGTCTCGCGAATGTGGTCTACGAGCTTCCACGTGAGCTCGCGAATCTCGGCGAAAACGTCTACGTCATCACGGCGATGTACCGGTACGGGGATGACAAATCCGTCTCAAAGATGCGTGATGCCATCGCGTCATACGGTATAACATACACCGGCATCAATGTCCGTTTTAAAATAATGCACCAGGAATATGAAGTCGGGATTCACTCCGGCAATGTCGACGGAGTCACCTACTTTCTCCTTGACAGCGCCGAGTTTTTTGACGGCCTGTACTGGGGGATAACAGCCGAGGAAAAACTCCGGAGAAGAATCGCCTTTGCCCGGTGCTGCGCTGAAATTATTACCACCTTCGGCCTCATGCCGCACTTCACCTTTACCAATGACGCCTTCGCGGGAACATTCAACGGGATCGTGCGTAGCGACCACGTATACGCGACCAATCCCAATTTTGAAAGAACAACCTTCCTCCATATTATTCACAACGGCGGCTGGCAGTATTTTGACGCCTATGCCCGTTTTGAACGGGGTTTCGATTTATTCAGCCTTTTCAACCTTCCTCCGTGGAAATATAATGATTTTTCAGATCCCACAGACGGATCAAAAATAAACTGCATGGCCACAGGAATAAACTTTGCCGACAGAACAATCACCGTAAGTCCCAGTTACGCCCGGCAGATTGAATACGCCTGCGACGGCCTTGAGCATATCCTGAGCAATGTAATCGGGATCAGCAATGCAATCGGCACGGATTTCAGGGAGAGGATCGAATCCTTTTTTATCAGGTCACGGTTTCAGGAAAACAACTACGGCGCCCTTGTGGAAACCATACGGAACAATGATCAGCTCAATGAAAAAATATCCGGACGATATCCGGAAATTTTAAAAGGTCTTGATGTCATTAAAGGAATTGAGGATCCCGTCAGGCGCTACGGCACCTCCAGGGTCCTCAACAAAATGCTGGCCCAGATGACCCGCGGGCTGAAAGTTGATCCCGACCTCATACTGTTCTCAATGATCCACCGCATCACCGAGCAGAAGGGGTACCAGCTGCTCCTTGAAGCGTCCCAGGGCATCTTCCAGAACCTGGGATTTCAGGCGATAATCGGCGGAGCGGTGTCCTCGGGGGACAAGCGGGGGGACGATCTCGCTCACGGGCTATACCTTCTTTCCCGGTACTACGAAAACATGGTTTCAGTCTCCTTCGGATATCAGGACATCAGCGTTCCTCTTTTCTCGTCTGATATTTTCTGCATGCCCTCTATGAATGAACCCGGGGGGATATCACAGCTTGAGGCCCTTGCCTGCGGTTGTCTTGTGGTCGCCCGGGCCACAGGGGGTCTCCGCGATACGGTCTTTCCCGTCCGCGTCCTGGATAACAAAGTTGAAGGAAACGGATTCCTTTTTTCAGACTACTCTCCCTGGGCCTTTTATGACGCCATGGAGCGTGCGGCCTCATTCTACCGGTCCAACAGTGACGATATTGTCACCCGTGCGCGCCTCAACGCCGAGCAATCCATTTATTACTGGGACCGTCCGGCCCGCCAGTACATCAGGGAAATATATCAGATCAAGGAAATAATCAGGGTGATTGAAGATACGGGATCAGGAAATGGTACTATCGCATAAAAAAAAACGGGATACAATTGATCCCGTTGTTGCGTAAAGTCATTCCCAAATAAACTGTATTTCGTATCTTGAGGAAGACCATAGAGTGTAAAATGATTTGATATTATTATCGGCATATAATGAAATAACTTGAAATATTTTTTACTGATAATATTTTCTGCATCCTTAATGTGCAGGTACCGTATTGACATATTCATGCCGGAATTTTAGTTTATAACGCTGGAACAGGAATGAGACATCTTTATCAACAGGCGTTTCTAATGATATTTTGTGTTGCCGCGTGGGCCCTTATCTGCGCATGCATAACCATGCCCGAAAACAACGGCAGCGCGGTGAAGGATGTCCTGGGAAAAATTAATGGGGAGCCTGTTATACCCCGCAGGGCAAATAAAATCTACATACAGGATTTCTCCGATTTCGCGGGAGACCTTTCCGTCGCCCAGAAAACCACGATCCGGGTGAGGGATTTCATCATTCAGGATGGAAGGCTTTCCGTCGTGTCCGATATAGACAATGCCGATGTCGCCCTTTTTGGAAAAATTGTACAGTACGAACTTCAGCCGATTGAATACGGCGAGTACCGTCAGCCGGTAAAAAAAAGAGTCCGTATTATTGCAACGGTGAAGCTTTACAGCCGCCTTTCGGGTTCTGTTATTTTTGACGAAAGCCCTGTACAGTCTTTTGAAACTTTCTCCGACACTGTCCCTCCCATAGTTTCGGAGTATCAGGTGAAGGAACAGGTTATTGAAGCGCTTGCGCAGCGCATAGTGAAAAAAACCTTAAGCGGGTGGTATACCGAACTCATGACTCCCGTTGAAAAAGGATTTCGATAAGTGCAGAAACATAAATCAATAAACTCAAAGCAACTGGAAAAGGAGCTGGGGACCGGCTCCGTCAGCCCCGTGTACCTGTTCCTCGGCCCGGAGGAGGGGGAGAAGGAAAAGGCTGTAAAAAATATTTCCGCCGCGGTCGCTCCCTCTGGCAAAGATGACGAGGTGGCGTATGCCCGTTTTCATATTGAAAACGGTGAATTCATGCAGGCCGTTGATTTCGCAGCAACACAATCCATGTTTTCATCCCGGAAGATCTGCGTCATGTCCGCAATTGACACCCTGCCTTCCAACAACAGCTCTCTTACCTCGCTTTTTACTGAGCTGGTTGCGACACTTCCTGACACCACAACACTTATTCTGACTGCGGCGGAAAACAGACCTCCGAAAATCATGTCATCCGTCTCCGCGGAAACATACACCACTGTTCAGTTCTGGCATCCTTTTGACAGCGATATCCGGCAGTACATTATTAAAAAGCTGAAGGACCATGCAATCAGCATTGACCCGCAGGCCCTGCAGCTCATGATGCGGTGTACCGGAAACGATATGAGAAAAGTTGACAGCGCCATATCCAAAATTGTGGACAGCGGCGAAACGATCATTGCTGATTATTTCATTAAAAATATCATCGCATTTGAGAGGGACATCACCATCTTCGAGTTTATCGATGCCCTTTTTGAAAAAAAACCCGCAAGCTTTTCTCTTTTCAAACGGCTTCAGGAGGAGGGCATCCATGAGCTCGTTATTCTGACAATGATAACACGGCAGGCTGAATCCATTGAACAGTTCCACTCACTTTGTACAACACTTCCCACAGATACCGTCCTCAGAGAACTGAAAATATCCGACAAAAAAACCGATGCATTTCTTTCTTTTACAAAAAAATATCCCCGGGAGAAACTTCCCGGTATTTTCCATGCGCTATATATGTGCGAGTCATCACTGAAGGGCGGACAGCTTTCAAAGAAGTTTATCGCCAATCCCATTGTGACACTTATATCTGACATGATCTTCTGAGTATTTACTGTTTAATATGCTTGAAATTAATTTTTAAAGCACTACTCTTGACTGAATAGTTTCAGTTATTTCGTTACTGTTCTGTTATGGCATGATAATTCAGCATTTATGTACCACAGCCCAGCGGTCAGGTTTATTGCGCCCGAAATCTGAAACGCACGTTATGATGAATTCATGGAATTCTTTACAATTATCAAAAATAATAAAGAGCGGTTTATTGAATACAATTCCCGCAAGTTCGAACGCTTCCAGGAGCTCCTCCCCGGAACAGCGGTGTCACGGGTTGTCAATGCAATACCCTTCCTCCTTTCCATAAATAACAGAAAGCTCCCGGGCTACATCGACGGAGAAGTCCCGCGGGGAATTGTAAACTATGAACTGGACAACGAAACGCGAAAATATCTCAAAAGCAGGTTTTCTCTCGCCTCTGCCGACCGTGATCCCGTACCGGACTTCATTGAAATGCTCGCCATTATGGGCAGTATCGGCACTGTCGCATATAACAAAAAATCGGACTTTGATTACTGGGTGTGTGTCAACAAGCGCAGCGTGTCAAAAGAACTCCTTGAAAATTTTCAGAAAAAGGCGGAGGATATACAGAAGTGGGCGACGAAAGAAACCGGCGTCCCCGTTCATCTTTTCATAAATGACATTACTGACATTAAAAATAGTATCTTCGCTGAAGATGACGAAGAGGCCTTCGGATCGACGGTAGGGGCAGTCCTTAAAGATGAATTTCTGCGGAGCTCCATCATCATCGCGGGGAAAATCCCATTCTGGTGGGCGGTTCCCCATTTCGTCAAAAATGACGAATATGACTCTTTTTACGAAAGGCTCACTGCTGAGATGAAGGAAAAGGAATTTGTAGACCTCGGCAACCTCTATGAAATATCGAAAGAGGATTTTCTCGGTTCAGCGCTGTTCCAGATAATCAAGTCGTTAGGCAATCCGTTTAAATCCATCATTAAAATCGGCGTCCTAGAAAAATATCTCTTCGGTGAAGGCTTTTCTCTTTTATGCCAGAAGATAAAAATGAACATCCATCAGGGCACGTTAAGCCAAACCATGCTGGACTCCTACCTTTTCATGTTCGAAGAGGTGTATGACCATTACAGCGGCAGGCTGAAAGATCCCGCCCTGCTCACGATTTTACGGCAGAACCTGTATCTTAAAGTTGATCCCCAGATATCACGGTATGCCGGGGTAAAGGACAAAAAGAACATCCCCTACAAAGTCAGTGTGATGCTTTCGTATGTCAAAAACTGGGGATGGGACATCGCGACGATCAAGGACCTGGACAATTTCGACAACTGGGATTTCACCCGTGTCATGGCATTCTGGGATACGGTCAAAAAATTCATGCTCCTGAGCTATCAGAGTATATCGTCGCAGCTTCCAGGAATGAACCTTCAAAACAAAATTTCCGACTCCGACTTTACCCTGCTCAGCAGGATGATCACCACACATTTCCGTAAGCAGGATAATAAAATTGAACAGCTCATCTCCTTTAAGGACACTGCCGGCGAATCAGTCCTTTACATGGAACCGCGCAACCAGGGAGTAAAAGCGTCCCAGTGGGTACTGAGCAAACGCGACAGAAGCAGTCCGCACTCCTTCAGCACAATAACCATCCGTACCGAGGAGAAACTCCCGGACCTCCTTGCGTGGATGGCGATTAATAATATTTATGATCCCGGCTTCACCAGGCTGAATATCCAGTCCGGCTATATTCACATCAACCAGAACGCCGTCACCGAACTGCTCGGCAGTATCTGCTCGTTTTTCTCCGGGAAAAATACCAAAATAAAAAATGAATATTATCTGCAGCCGGAATTCAAACTGCTCAACATGATAATAATTAATTTCAATCTGGAAAACATCGATTCAGTGAAAACAATTCACCACCTCTATCTTACAAGCTGGGGCGAATCCTTCTGCAAAGAATACAATTCCGAAAACGACCTTTCCCACATTCTTTTTGATATTATTAAAAATGCCTGCTGCTTCGAATCTGAGTATGAACGATACTGCGCCATCATCACTCCGGAACCGTACAAAAAACACTACAAAACAATTCATGGTCTTTTCCGTTCCGCATACTCGTCCCTGATTGAGGACCGTTCCCGCACAAGCGCACGCTTCATCGCTCCCGTCGGAGACCATTATATTTCATTACGCAGAGAGGGAAACCGGTGTGAATCAACTGCATACAAAAACATATTGAACCTCATGGCCGCGATTTCACTGAAACCCGGGACCGATATAAAATACACTTTTTTCGGAGAAGGGCTCCTCGGCAGGCTCTCCCTGTCCTACCGTATCGTGAAACCTCATGCCATCACAATTCTTTACGAAGAAACATCGGATATTGTTATCGCATACCTCTTCAATGAAGAGGGCAATCTTTTTGTGTTCTTCAAACCCGCGAAACAGAAAAACATACTCCTTGCCAACCTGTACGGATTCACAAAATGTGTGAGCGCGAAAATAAACAGCACGCAGTCCATGACAACTATTGTGGAAAAAAACTTCCGCATCCTCAGAATTTGTACTGATGCGCAGGATTCCCTGACACTGAAAAACGACACGAAGATGATTGAGGAACTGTTCCTTGGCCGCACATCACTGCCAAGGGGCATTCGGGTTTCCGTGGTACGGGATGCAGGGGAGGATACTTTTTATGAGGTAATCTTTCCCGACACTGTTTCATCGGGGCTCATGACGATCAATGAAATATACGCAGTTTCTGACAAGATACGGGCGATGCGGAATAACGGGGATGACATTATCCCTTTGATTGAAGACATATCAATTGCCGACAAAAAAAGAAAGGGCGCTGCCACCGGCAGCACCCCTTATCTGATGGAAAAATATAAGCTCGAATGTGTTATTGAAAAGCACATGAAATAGTATGCAATAAAAACGCCTCAGCTCTCAGTATTCCTTTCCTGGAAAATTATCTTTAAAGAACCGCACCTTTTTCTTTTCGGTTTCTATATCGCTCTTGTTAAGGGTTCCCTTTTCGAGGGCGATATCCAGCAGCTTTATGTGATCGTCATTATCATCCTTTTCTGCGTCATCGGTGCCGGGTTCAGGAAGCTCCTTCACGTCAGTTTCGGGTTTCTTCTTCCTGCTTTTTTCTTCGATATTCTTTATCTTCATGTCAATCTGGTCCTGGGTCAGAAGCTGAATATCGTCACCGGAATCATCATAATCATCGAAGGGAATCTCAACGGGCTCCTTTTTCGATTTTGACTTCTTCCCGACGATTTTTTTAGCAGGTGCTTTTTCAGCCTTTTTCCTGACAGGCGGAGCAACCGGCTCCTCCTCTCCCAGCTCTCTCAGCATCGCTTCAGGAGGATTCTCGATTTTCAGATCAAGGAGTTTAATCTTCTCTCCCAGAAGTATGTTTATCTGCTTCTCAATGGACATATATATAGGGGTGGTAAATGACTTGTTCCTCGCAAGAGACTTTTCCATTTTCCTGAGATCACTGATATCCTCCTCAATGAGCTCAATTCTCTTTAGGATATGAATTACCTTCATGACATACTCCTGACATTAATAATGGGTTACCGGACTCTGCACACTTCACAAATCCGTACTCTACACAGGTACCACACTGAACGTATAAAATTTGCGAAATTCCGTCAATTCAATTTTAACCAGAGTGTTTTAAAAATCCCCCGCCGACGCGGAAGATACCGGTTCGGCACCGTTCCTGTTAAAAAATCACCGTCTGGTCCTCTTCCACATGAAACTCGGTATTGCAGTCCGGACAAATATAATCTCCGCTCCTCTTCACCCTGATGAGGCTTTTACATTCCGCGCATTCCACTACGACCGGGGCGTCAAAATCATTAATCACATCAGGAGATTCCGCCTGATGCAGATGAGCCTTATCGCCCTGTGACGATACCGGCTCCGTCGATACGCCGGAATCACTGTATTCATCCTCGTCGTCAATCATACGGACTGCGATCTCGTCGCCGCTGCCCTCAGAAGCGAGCGGTGCGGGATGGGTACCGAGCTGCAGATGTTTCAGCACAACCGCCTCAGCGTCCTCCCTGGTAGCGGCAATGGTCAGGACTTTATCGAAACCGAGAATTTTGTACAGTGTTGCTATTTCATTTCTGATATTGCACAATACAAAAACACCCATGGTCCCTGCAATACGCTTATGGAGATACAGAATGAGGCCAATCCCCGCCGAGCTGATATATTCAAGCTTCTCGGCATCAAAAATAATATACTTTCTGTTTCTTCCGAGGAGCTGGTCCACATACCTTTCAAGGTCAGGACTTGTCTGACCGTCGAGATACCCGCCAAGAGAAACGACTGTTATCATGCCGTCCCCTGTTTCATTATGTTCAATGAAAATCATCGAATGCTACCTTCCCTTCTTTTTTTCACCGGTATCGCGTCCTTGACGGTTTTCTGGACATCAAAATGAATCGCTTCACGTGAATACTGATACGCGGGTTCAGGAGCCTGATACGCTGCGTCCTCATCAACCCCGATGCCCGCAGCGACAAGCAGCGATTCGTCCACAGGCTGCGCCGGACCATCCGCATTTTCCATGCGCGGCGATGTATCGCCCCCCGAAATCCGTACGGCGTGCGGCTCCATGATGTCCTGTTCCTCGATCATCCGGTAAAGCTTTCTGTATCGCACATAAACAATTATTGAAATAAAGAACGCAATAACAAATGACAGAACCCCGAGAACGGAGGCAATAAGTGTGACTTCTTTGATATACCTGAAAATAAGGGAATAAATTTTATCCTTACCAAGAATAAAATTTACCGTACCCACCGCCGCTTCAGTGCGCTGTTTTTTTACATATACCGCTTTTGTGACAAGCCAGCCGTTGACAAAAATATTTTTATAGAAATATTGCCGGATGAGGTTCTTTTCAAGCCTGGTAAAGGGCACCCGCTTATTAAGAATATTATATTCATTAAACCGTATGGTGCGTTCCCTGCGGCGGAGCGGCATCATGATCATGTCAATATTATATGCGAATTCATCATTTGCGATATTACCCTGCAGTTCACGCTCCACATCCCGGTTTGAATGGACGACGATAGTTCCGTCAGCAAGGACAAAAAATGCTTCCGCGATGGTATTGTCCTGTATTTTGTCCCTGAAAAGCGTGGTGAGCTGGGTATAATTTTTATACCGGTAACTTAATCCCGCGACATCGGTGAACGCTTCCGCGAGGGTGGTTGAATATTCTTTTGTTGTCGTTTCCACTTCCGCAATGTCATTTTTTATTCCAAAATAAAAATAACTGACCGTCACCGCTCCCCCGAGCATCAGTAACAAAAAAAGCAGAAGGAAGAAAACACCAAAGGGGAACCCTCTTTTTTTAACTCGTTTTTTCATCGTATACGATTATCACCCAAAAAGGTTATTGTAATATGTACCTGAATATGATCCATATTACATATATAAATAATTTTTATGCTGCCGCGGCCATATAAAACAAAAACAGTGAGTACTGTCCACCATACTATTTATATCGGAACAGATCAGCAAAATTTCAATTTCTTTTATTTACAGGAGATGTTTTATGGAAGAAAAGATCAATGAAAACCTTGTGTACTTCCCCATTCCGGAAAATTTCTGTGAAGACGATAATTTCTCCGACCATGTCAAAGCCCTTCTTGACCATGTTAATCAGAAAATTGCAGCGGGAAACTCCCTTGAGGAAATAATTGATTTTCTTTTCACCACCACGCAGTCACTATTTCCCTGCGACAGGATAGGTGTGGCGTTCATTGAAGAAGGCGGAAGGCGGATGCGCCTCCATTACGCGAAGGCGAATTACTCTCCTCTTTACCTCACAAAAGGATATGCCGCAGACATTCAGGGGAGTTCACTGAACGCTGTTTTTAACTCATTACAGCCCCGCATAATCAACAACCTGGAAGAATACTATAAAAATAATCCCCGCAGCGAATCAACGCGTCTTCTTATCAGGGAAGGTGTCAGGTCCAGCATGACGTGTCCTCTCTCTGTTGACGGAAGGCCCGTCGGGCTCCTGTTTCGCAGCTCCCGTGAACCAGCTGCCTATACAGAAGACCATGTACAGATTCATCTTTCAATTGCCGAGCGGTTAAGCCAGGCCGTTGACAAAGCGTACCGGATAAAAGAGTTAGAGGATGCAATAAATTCCTACATGGAAATGCTCGGATTTGTCACCCATGAGCTGAAAAGTCCCCTCGCCTCCATTATTACTATAGCAAGGACCCTCAATCAAGGATATTTCGGGGAGATAAATCCGGAGCACAGTAAAATTATTGAACGTATTATTTCAAAAGCGGAATACCTTCACAATCTGAGCATGGAATACCTGAACCTTTCCCGTTTTGAAAACCAATCCATGAACCTCAATGTCCGGAGTGTTGACTTTATTCAGGACATTATTAAGCCCGCAATAGATATTGTCGAGCCGCAGATAGATGAAAAAAAGATATCCCTGGTGCGCCATTTACCGGAATATACAATCAATGCCTCATGCGATCCTGACCTGATGAGAATTGTTACCGTCAATATTTTAAGCAATGCGGTAAAATACGGCAATATCGCCGGCACTGTCACAATCACGGTGGAGAAAACAGATACATTGCTCCAGGTGACAATCAGGAACGAGGGCCCGGGATTTCCTGAAGACAAAAAGAAATTTCTTTTCCGTAAATTCTCCCGAATTGATACACCTGACCTCATGCAGCGCAAAGGGTCGGGAATTGGACTCTACGTTTCATGGAACATTATACAGCTGCACGGAGGTACGATAAAAGCGGATTCTGCCGAGGGGCAATGGGCGGAGTTCACCTACGATATTCCCCTTTGATTATACAACAAATCAGGCCCTAAAAAGGTAAAAATTTGATGACAAAAATTATACACTAATTTAAT